>Ga0114960_10001926_pt1 | contig 16433 bp, 18 predicted proteins | sample C_130625_MF_Meta_FD_92637 | JGI IMG/M metagenome (GOLD analysis project Ga0114960, IMG submission 92637) | Freshwater microbial communities from Lake Croche, Canada to study carbon cycling - C_130625_MF_MetaG | ecosystem: Environmental > Aquatic > Freshwater > Lake | place: Lake Croche, Canada... | reverse complement strand
TAAGAGATTTAATGTTTATTATTGCTATATTACAAATTTGTGCATTTATTATAGTTTTTATTGTACTTATAATGTCTATTATAGCGATTAATGTACTAAAAATAACTCCAAAACAGATTTCATCACGTTTAAAATTGAGGAAAAAATAATATTTAATTACAAATAATTCAACTATCAGATACAGAGGAAATTAAATTTATTGGAATTATATTTGTTACATTTTTCTTTTTAGGTGCACGTTTATTAAATTCTCCATTTTGTCTCTCTTGACAAATTATTTTCCATAAATCTTCGATATGATGTATTGCTAATTTAAACCATTCTTTATTTCTTTTTACAAGAACACAAGAAAATACATCTAATTTCCAATATATATTTTTAAACCATTTACAATTTTCATTTTCATTCATTTTTATAATATTTTCAATCCATTCATCCATATTTGCATCAAATGGCATGTACTCATATACAAATTTATTGTCTTTAATAAATGTTACAATAACTCCTTTATCTTGATATGCATCCTCCATAAATTGTTGATATCCTTCATATTCTATAAATTTTGTCTCTACAAAATCACATTCATCTAAATTACATACTTCCATTTGTAATTGCATTTGAATATAATATTCTTTTTTTGGACAACCATCAATTACACGAGAGACAACATTTTTGATTTCTAACATTCTTCCATAATTATTTTCACCTACTACAATTCCATCAGGCGATGCGGCTAAAAATTTATATACTGGATGTTCAATACATCCAAACTCTTTCACTTTAGTATTCATTTTTAATTCATATATTAAATTAGATAATGGTTCATATTTATGTCCCCAGGTTAAACTATTTTCATTCAATGTTGGTTTGAATTTTTCTGTATTCATTGGCATACATTTTTCATATATTAATTGATTTTTATTCGCTTGGGTGGATAATGCTTTCCATGCATTACTTGCTGTAATATGATCATGACGAAATAAATACCATTCTAATGTTTTTTGATCTGGCTGTGGTACTAATTCCAAGTTATGAATTATTTCTGGAGACACACTAAGTGTAGTTGGTACCCACTGTTCATATCTTAGAAAATCATTTTGTTTTAAAATATCATTTATGCATTGAAATGATACTTTAATTTCTTCTTCTGACATAAAATAACTACAATTTGCTTTTACTATTTTGTATATATCATTAATATATTTTGGATCGGTTAAATCTAAAAGTCTCATTCGTTTATATTCTTTCACTACTTCATCCACATAAGATACAAATTCAAAATCAACATCAACATCAACATCAAGATTCATTTACTATATCATTTATAATGTTATTAAATCAATTCAATTATTTATATTCAAATTCTAATGTAGAAATCACATTTACATTCACATTTACATTCGCGTTTACATTCACGTTTTTAACAGTCTTTTTTTTTGGTTTTCCCACAATTGAAATTATAGTAAATTTACGCGTTTCCACATTAAATGTTAAACCTTCAATTCCTTCAATCAATCCAACATCTTGATTGTATATTAATTCATTATTTTTACTCAATTTTTTTCTATCCATCCATAAAGAAAAAAATTTATTTGCATTCAATAGTTCTGCTTCTGTTAATTCATGTTCTTTTACTAATACATTTTTAATATAATTTTTAATTTTTTTTACCTTTTCAGTTTTACTTAATTTAGACCAAACCCCCTTCTTATTTTTTTCCATATCCATATTCAAAAACATATTGATTTTTTCTTCATTGCTATCAAGAGTTGGTTCAATGTTTGTACCTGTCATGATCATTGTCTTGTATTTCAAACTATTGTATTCTTTACAGTCAGAGTCGTTTTTTATATTCATTAAATTAATATATAAATAATGTTTAACTGTTTATAATGAAACAAATTAATTTCAAAGATCCATTTTCAAGAAAAATAAATTATGAAATTGAGTTTGATCAACTTGAATGTATTACTGAATTATATTTGAAGGGAGAATTAACTACAGAGACAAATACAAATCCAAATTCAAATCAATGTGGTTCTTCAAATAAAGATATAATAACTGTTTTGAAACAAAAATATAGTTCTTATAAAAATCAAGATAAACAATCACATAAATATGATCCTGAACAACACATTTCTTATGAAGAAATGATTGAAAAAATATACAAGTCTGGCTTAAAATGTTATTATTGTAATTGTGATCTTAGTATTTTATATAATAAAAAAAGATTGAAAACACAATGGACATTAGAGAGATTGGATAATAACTTAGGACATTATGCATCAAATACTTGTATATCGTGTTTAGATTGTAATTTGAAAAGGAGAACAGATAATTACGAATATTTCAAACAATCGAAACAAACCAAGGTTGTAAAATTAAACGATTAAATTATTTCTTTTTAATTGCTAATTCACATTGATTATGAATTATGTCATACTGGCCTTGATATGTTTCTAAAATAGCGTCATATGTTTCTTTACCATAATTATAATTATTTATCCATAATATACCATTTTGTTCTAAATACTGAAAAGATTTTTCTATATCTCTTTTCATAATTTCTATATCATGTGATCCATCTATATATATAAGATTATAACTTTTAGTATTGTTTTCAAAAAAGACATCTGATGAAATTTTATGAGTTGTTATTTTATTTGAATTTTTGCAATTTGAAATGTTAAATTCAAAAATGAATTCACTATTTTGTGAATATTGTATATCATTATTTGAATGTGGATGCAAATATGTTACTGTTGAGTTTTCATTTTCAAGAAAATTATCAGCAAAATATGCAGTTCCTGTTCCTTGAACCGAACCAAGATCTAATATATTATTCAATGATGTTTTATCAATATTTTCTGATAATATTTTATTTATTTCAGTTCTTAAGAACCAATTTTGCAAATGTTCATAATCTATTTCTTGTAATTGTTCTCCATGTTGTTGAGGTTGTTCAGATTGTTCAGGTTGTTGAGGTTCTCCATGTTGTTGAGGTTGTTCAGGTTGAGTTTCTAATTGAGGATTCTCATTTTCCATAATAATATATAGAAAGAAAATAAATGTCAAAATATATGAATTTTTATTAATTTAAATTAATAAAAACTTAAAAAATAAACAACCAATTATGAAAATGGTATATGAAAGCCAAAATGAATTATTATTAAAAAAATTAATGAATTATTATAGCCATGAAGACAACTTTAACAAAATGCTTTCCATTATTAATGGTGAATCTAAAATTTCTCTAAGAATTGTAGATTGGTTTTCTACAAATTATGCAAAGAAAAATTTTACTACATATGATCTTGATACTGTTCCACGTTTCAAAATTTACAATGATTATAAATTAAAATTAAAAGCTTATTCAAAAAGAAGATTTGATCCATTCTGTCGTTGGGATAGAATCAAAGTTCCATTTGGAGACAAAGAATTCAGCATTGAGACAACAATTGGACAATTAAACTTTTTTAAATGGGCGATTGAGAATAAAATTATTGATTATATTGAGACAAATTATGATATTATTGAAGAAGACATGAATGCTAATAATAGTATTTCCAAATCAAAAAAACATAATGACTCCTTAACAAATAACAAGAGTAGAAAAAGGAGAGAAGAATTGTCTGTTTCTGCTGCAAAATGTTTAAAAAAAGAAAAAGCTGATATTACATTCAAATTCAATTAAAATTATTAATACATTATTATAAAATGGGCGTCATGTATTCAATGCCATCTTATAATTATTATGAATTGCAAGAACGTTTCAATAAAAATAATGACATTACATTGATAAATACAATGCCTCTTAGTAGACAAAATTGTTTAATTAAAGGTACATTGAATGCAACAATTGAAGAAGATTTTATGAATAAATTAAAAAATAAAAATAAAGAAATTATTATTTATGGAATTCATCATACAGATTTAAGTGTTATTAAAAAATATAATCAATTGAAGAAATTAGGATTCAAAAATGTGCATATTTATTTTGGAGGAATGTATGAGTGGCTTTTATTACAAGAAGTATTTGGTGCAATAAACTTTCAAACAGATGGTACTATTAAAGATATAGTTGATTATAAAATTGAATAAAGATTAATATCTATATTTTATTATAAAATGGATTACCGCCAATCCAAACTTACCAAAAATGAGTGGATCAGCATTGAAAAACCGGTAGATAATAAAGAAAAAAATATTTTAGATATGATTGTAAAAGGTTATAGTGATCCAGATTATAAATTACATTTACATAATGTTATTAGTGATGTGATAAAACTAGAACATTCTGAAAAAGATTATTATATTTATTTTCATATTCTTAAAGAAATGATTGATAAATTAATTAAAAAATTCAAATTGCCAACGATAGAGACAAGTTTGCCAAAAAAGAAATTAAATGGTGCTGATACAATTCGAATTCAAAGTTATCGTAAAAAACAATTGGATAACATTGAATATATGATTTTAGATATGATTGAACATTTCTTTGATAAAAAACGTGAATATTATTTCTACAATATTTGTGCATTGTATAAAAAGTACACCATTAATAAATACTTGTCACAATGGATTGAAATATTTATTGCAAAATATAATGATACAATGAATGTTATAACATTTTTAGAAAATACTAGTAAATATATTGAAAATAATTCTATATTTGATTATAAACCATTGGAATTGTATGAACATCAAAAACAAATATATAAATGTGTTAAATCGCCTAATTCAAAATTAATATTTTACAGAGCACCTACTAGTTCTGGTAAAACATTAACACCGCTGGGTTTGTGCGAAGAAAATAAAGTTATATTTATTTGCGCATCAAGACACATTGGCATTAATTTGGCAAAATCTGCTGTAAATGTTGGTAGAAAAGTTGGTTTTGCATTTGGATGTACTACAACAGAAGATGTACGTCTTCATTATTTCTCAGTGAAAACATTTATTACTGAACGTGGAAGAAAACGACCGGATCATAGTGATGGTGCAAATTTAGAAATGCTTATATGTGATATTCAATCCTATGAAATTGCAATGCTTTATATGTTATCATTTTTCAAAAAAACAAAAATTCTATTATTTTGGGATGAACCAACCATTAGCATGAATCATACGGATCATCCTTTACATAGAAATATTGTCAATATTTGGGAATTTAATCAAATTCAAAATATTATATTATCTTCTGCTACATTACCGAATCAAGAAGAACTTGGAGAATTGATTGGTAAGTTTAAGACAAAATATGATGGTACAATCCATTATATTGAAACCCAAGATGAAAACACAAATATAACTTTACTTGATCCAGATGGTTCTATTATTATGCCTCACGATATATTTCATTCGGATTATGATGGATTTCAAACATTTATAACAAAACATTCTTATACTCACAGTAAATATTTAAGTATTGCAGAATGCAGCGAATTTATATTATATGTTTATCGTAATGTATTCAAATCAACTCTGGATATTAATATTCAAGAAATTAATAATGTTTCCATTCGAGACTTATATTATAAAGTATGTCAAAAAATAAAATCAAGCGAATGGGAATTTATTGTATCTAGTTATAAAAGTTATAGAAAGGTAAATCGTTTTAATCTAGGTGATGAAATTACAACAAAATATAGTCATACACTTACCTATGGTCCAACCATTTATTTATGCGAACATATCCAAAAATGGATTGATTCTTTTGTAGAAAATAGTGGAATGCATCAATCTGTATTTAAAGAACTAGAAAAAACTATTGATTTTAATAATGATATTCTTGATAAAATTATTAAAAAAAAGAAATTGCTTGAAGATCGTACTATTAAAGATGAACAGAATGAAAATAAAATGAAAGAACAACGGTTTGATCCTGTTACAAAACAAATGATTGAAGAAATTGAAGGATTAGAGAGATCTTTGAAAGATATTCAGTTAAATCCTTTGTATATACCAAATACTAGACCACACTATGATAAATGGGCAAATACAAAAGTAAAATTTGAAAATTCAAATGTATTTACGGGTGATGTAGATGAAACATTTGTTCGTAAAATTATGAATTTATCTATTGAAACAAATTATAAAATATTATTATTAATGGGAATTGGTGTATTTAATAATGATAGTGAAAAAGATGATTACAATGATATTATGAAAGAACTTGCAGATCAAAAGAAATTACTATTTATGATTGCTGGAAGTGAATATATTAATGGTACAAATTTCCAGTTTTATCACGGTTATTTGGCAGATGATATTATGAATATTAATCAAGAGACAATTATTCAAGCAATTGGGCGCGTTGGAAGAAAAGAAAAAAATAAAACATTTACATTTCGATTTAGAGATCCAAGCGTAATTAAATCATTATTTATAAAAACAGATCAGATTGAATCAATGAATTTAAATAAATTATTCTTTTAATAATAGTCAACATAAATTAAAACAATTTAAACATTATTTTAAAGTTTTTTAAATGAGCATTGCTATTGAAAAATTTGTTGAATTTACACAAGTTATAAATAAAGATTATAGAATTTTATTTTTTGAAGTAAAATGTGGTTCTCCTACTCCATTACAATGGAGTTTTTTAATAAATGAATTTAATGAAAATATCAGAGTATTAAAACAATTAGATTGTAAATTTGCATTTGTATTAGATGTAAAATTAATTGGTTTAATTTCTACAGAATATATTTTAGAATTTATTAATTTATTAAAAACAGTAGGAACATTTTTAGAATCAAAATTGATTTCAACATCCGTTATTTATGAAGGTGTTCTAATCAATAAAATGTTTGAAATAATTAAACTTTTTTATAGAACAAAAAAGCCAATCGAATTTGTATCTGATATGCAAAAAGCAGTTGATTTTGTTGATTTTATTGATTCAAATAATTCGAATAATTCGAATAATTAACATATAGGATGTATAATTAGTTGAGTTCTTTTACGCCACATATGTTCCATTTCTATTTTTTTTTCTGGATGTTCTCCCATTAACCTATAATACTTTGCAATTGGATTTTCTGGATTTAATGTTTCACATACTAATCCATTGACTAACATTACATCATGTTTTTCTAATAATATATTATATAATGGCAATCCACGGTATTCTATCTTTTCAATAGTGCCTCCATTAATTAATGTTTTTGCTTTTATCATATTCATACCATTAAAAATCATATGATTGCCAGTTGTCTCAGTATCTTGGGTTGGAACATTTCCTAACGCATTCATTTTAATTTTTACTAAATAATCTTCCATTGATTGAGTTTCGGTTAATGCAATTATTTTATTATTTCGAATCGTGTGGTAACTTGTATCAATATTTTGTATTTCTACATCTCCTTGATCTGTAGAGACAATGCTTCCTTCCGAAAAACAAATGTTAGAATTCAATGCATTCAAGTTAACTTGTGCTACTATACCAGTTACATTTAGAGTTTGAGTCACAGTAGTAGTACCTGCATTACTCACTGCACTTGTTGTAACCGTTGCAGTTGCTGCATCCCCACTTGTAGCAGTGATTGTATTATTGCTTGGATCAGTGCTTTGAGTTACAGCAGTATTACCAAAATTACCTGTATTAGGAAAATTATCGCAACTTGCGTCAGACGATACAAGAAGATTTTTATTTGTAGTTTTACCATATTGTGCACACATGTGATAATTATTGGAACTATCTAAATAGAATACAAAAAAAGAATCTAATACTACTGCACCATTGTATTTTGCAGTGTATGCAATTTGTTTGATGGTATTGAAAAAAGTATAATCAATTGGCAATAAAGCATTTACAGTAGGTAATGCAGATACTGTACTAGCATTGAATGTAAAATTACTAAATGAGAAAAAAGAATTATTTTTATTAGAATATACATTCCCATTCGACATAACATATTTATTGGTAAAATAAGATGTTGCTAATACATTTGTATTTACAACACCATAATTATCAAACATTACACAACCAGAAGGTTTCAATAAAACATAAGGGTTTGATTTGAACAATGCATTTACAAATGGAATATCTTTTACAAAAACACCTGCATGCGTTGAAGCAGTGTCAATTCCTGTAATGCCTGCAGTATTAGCACTAGTTTTTCCAAGTAGTGTAAGAGCACCAGTTACAAATGAATCAGTATGTGGAATTAATAAATTGGTAGACATATCAGTAGAACTATAAAAAGAAACAACTCTATTATTATTTGTTTGATAACTATAATATCCTTCAAATACTAAACCTCCTACAGGGCTACTATTTATTATACTATTAAAGCTCATTTGTATTTTTGCATATTGAATTGGTGGTGGGGGTAATGGTATTATATATATGTACAATCCATATAATCCATATATATATGATTCATTTATGAATATATAACTACCATTTGCTCCTGAAGGTATTGTATAATAATTTATATTATTTACAGTTCCATCTAAATTTAATTGTGAAATTCTTGCCTCTGTATTAGATACATACATATAATTTTGAGATACAACCATTCTGACTTGATATGATGAATTCTCTGTACTCAATCCAAGATTATTTGCCCACGAAAGAGTAGTATTATATGAATGACTTTTTGTATTATTTGAAGTTAAAACAAAATTTGAATTAAATTCGAGAATTATACCTTGATTATATTGACCATTAGTAAAGGATAAATAAAATTTTGAGTTATAATAAGTAATTCCTGTAATAATATATTGGCGATTATTATTATCTTTAAATGGAGTGTATAATGAACTACTTATTGTCCCTGATGTTCCATTCGAATTTATAGGTAAACTATAAACAGACCAAGTACCAAATAATTGGGTTATATACATAATTGGTCCATTTCCAGTATTTTCTATACTAATAAAATGAGGATAAAATGATGATTTTGTGAACCATACTATTCCAGAACCTGCCACATAAGAACCATCTGGATTCACTGTAACTCTGTAAATGTTAGTAAAATTATTAGTTGCTGTAAAAAATAAATAATTTTCATATGAAATCATATAATAAATCATTGGAGCATCTGGTAAAGTGGATACATTCAACCAATTATTGTTTACCAAAGTGCCTGTTAATGTAAATTGCAAAATTTTTTTATTTTGAGGATCATTCAAAAATCCATAAAAATAATTTCCTATTATAGCACCTGATTGTATACTGCCTCCAATATTAGGATTTGTATTCATTGGTACAGATATTACATTTGTCGCCATTATATTATTAAATAATATTTTATTTTTAATTTTATAATTTACAAATTAATAATGTATATATAAAAAAAGAGCGCAAGATAAACATCTAGAATTTAGTATATCAAAAACAGAATTTAATAATATAACTAATAAATCTTGTTATTTATGCAATAAACAAACAACAAAATCTCATAAAAATGGGATTGATCGTCTTGATAATGAAAAAGGATATACTTTATCAAATATAAGATCTTGTTGTGGAAATTGTAATTATATTAAAAGAAATAATTCATATGAAGAATTAATTGAAAAATGTAAAAAAATTTGTGAAAAAAATAGACAACCAAAGATAATATTTAAATCTAAACTAGTTATTGAAGAAACGATTGAAAATATTATAGTAGACGTAAAAATAGAAAAAGTTGAATCAACTACCTCAATTGTTAAAGGTAATAAACAAACAAAAGAAGAAAAAAATGAAAAGGCGAGAATACGAAAACAAAATCAAAGAGAAAGACAAAAACAAATATATGGCGATGAAGAATATAAAAAGATGAAGGCAAAAGAAATTGCAGAATATCGTGCAAATAAAAAAGAATAAAAATTTCAAAATAAATTTATAATAAATTTATAATAAATATATTTTTATTATAAATTTAATTTAATACGTGTAGGTCACGCATGTAAGTCACGCATGTAAGTCACACTCCATCCCATTACTAATTACTGTAGGCCAACCCGCCCATTCCGCTCATAATACGGAGGACATTGTAATTGCGAGCATAGACACGGACCTTGGCAGTGTTGACAGACTCTACGGTAGCATTCGAGAGCACAAGCTGGAGAGTGGCATTGTCAATGCGCGAGAAGTTGCAGGTGCCCGATGGCTGGTGCTCCTCAGGACGAAGGGCGAACGAGTAAACGTTGATGCCAGTGTCAGGAGCACGGGAGTGGTGCTGCCAAGGTTGGACCTGGTCGAAGTAGGTACCTTCACGCTCCGAGAAACGATCCTGGCCATTGAGCTGGAGCTTGGCAGTGACAACAGGGTTCTCGCCCCAACAATGCATGTCAAGAGAAGTTTCAGCAAGAACGAAAGTACCAGCATCAGATACACCAGATTCATTGGTTCTAGATGCGGATCCGTTCCAAAGTTCAGTTGGAGAAGTATAAGATAATCCTGCTGCAAGAATATCTGCTGCGGCAGCATCATGGAATAAACCAGATTGATCAATAAATGCGTTAGAATTTACTCCAATCGAATTTTCGCCACCAAATGCTTTAATCGAGTTAGGAAGAGCATCAACTGCATCAGTATAGTTGAATGGCTGAGCACCAAGTGCTTTATTAAGAAGAGTGCCACCTGCAGTGGATGCGCAGTAATCAACATTGCAATCTGGTTGGACAACCCAGATAAGCTCCTTGCACGGGTGGTTAAAGTTAAGACGAATTTTGTTGGACGACGAACCAACGGATTCAGCACCAGTGTATTGAAGCTGTTCAATGAGGTATTCATGAGGATTCTGTGCCATACGTCTGCGTTCATCAGTGTCAAGGTATACGTAATCAACATAAAGAGAAGCAGATACAAGCGACTGCGAGTAAGCCTGGCTTACTTTAAGATCCTTGCCAGTACCATCAGTTAAACTATTTACAGCCCATAAACACTCATCAATAGCACGAATATCAATGTTAATCTTGACCTCGTGGTACTGAAGAGCAATAAGAGGAAGAGCAAGTCCTGGGTTATTACAGAACCAGAATTGAAGAGGAATATAAAGAGTGGTCTCAGGAAGAGCATTACGAGGAGCACACACCTGGCGAGGAGCATTAGCACCGCAAGGACCATCTACATCAGCAAATGATGGATCAGTCATAAAGGTAAGTTGAGTGGTGTTGCCAATCATCTTGAAGTAACCACGTTCTTGGTTCTTGTCCATGGTGAGCTGTACCCAAATGTGCATCCAATCACCATATTGCTTGTCAATGCGCTGACCACCAATTTCAAGTTCAACATCATCAATAATTTGGTGACCAGGGAAATCAAGCCAACGAGCATAGACTGGTAAAGTAGACCCAAGAGACTGTCCAATTTCAGGAAGAGTTACCTGAAGGTAAGTGCGGTAAGCAAGATCACCATTACGAGAGATGGTGCAGGTTACACGACGACCAAAATCAGCTTGGCCATTGAAAGTTTGCTCAATCGACTCCATCGCAAAGTTTGTGTGGCGTCTATAAGTAACTTTCCAGAAGGTAATCTGAGGATTACCAGTAAGATAAATATCTTGAGCGCCGTAGGCAACGAGCTGCATTAGTCCTCCTCCCATGTTATAGTATACTCCAAGAAAAAAAAATTAAAAGTAATCTTTAAATTAAATATTAAAGTATTCACTATAAGTATTAATTAATGAATAAAAATGAAACTACTCTAGATATACTATATAACCAAAAACTTAAATATTTCAATCATAAAATACACGTTATTTTGCCTAAATTAATGAATAAAATAGAAGAATTAGAAAAAGAAAAAATAGATTATAAAAATGAAAAAAATAACATTGAAATTAATTCTAAAATAGATTCATATAAAAAAAAAATTACTACAATTCATGATGAAAAAAATAAATACTATTTAGAAAATTCTAAATATTTATTTGATTATTTTGAAACAAAACAAAATATTGATAAAAATAATACTCCTAAAAAAACAATAAATTCTTTTTTTAATGTTAAAGAAGAAAAAGAACCAAATTATGAAATGATGAATGAAAGCATTAAAGGATATTTAAGGAGAAATAATTTTGAATCGCTTGATGTAACACATTTTGCTTATAATAAATCAATATGTCAACATTGCAATGTAGGAGAACTTATTAAAGTAAGTCATGACGGCATTATCATTTGTAATCATTGTTTCGTAACAAATAAATATTTAGTTGATAATGATAAACCATCATATAAAGAACCTCCTAAAGAAATATCTTTTTATGCCTATAAAAGAATTAATCATTTTCGTGAAATTTTGTCTCAATTTCAAGCAAAAGAGTCAACCGATATACCTCATTCTGTAATAGAAATTATACAGAATCAAATAAAAAAGGAGAGAATAGTACTAAATAATTTAACAAATAAAAAAATGAAAGAGATACTTAAAAAACTTGGATATAATCGTTACTACGAACATATACCTTTTATAAAGGATAAATTAGGAATTAAACCACCAGTAATGACACCACAATTAGAAGACACATTGTGTAATTTGTTTATGGATATACAAATACCTTATTCCAAATATTGTCCAAATGATCGTGTAAATTTTTTAAATTATTATTATACTTTGTATAAACTATGTGAATTATTAGGTGAAGATCAATATTTAGAATTTTTTCCCATGCTAAAAGATCAGAAAAAAATAGAACAAGATGAAATATGGAAAAAAATATGTTATGATTTAAATTGGGATTTTATTTCAACCATCTAATTCTAATATTTTAGATCCATTCAAAATCTTCATTGACAATTTTCTTCAATATTATTCTCAATGCAGATTCTTGAAATTTTTCTATTAATTTTTGTCTAAATTCTTTGAATGAAATGATTTTATAATATAATGATGTTTTATGAAATTTTTCTTCTGGTTCACCATAATAAGAATTCATATGTTTAGACATATTTCTGAATATTGCTATTTGTGAATGATACCCATAATAATTGTAAAATCTACCAAAACTTGATCGTGTTTTAAATTTAGATTTATTCAAATATTTTATAAAATATCTCTCTCCTTTTACTAGTTGGTCAAATTCTACCTTTTCATACATTTGTTTTTTTTTGAAAATTTATTTTTTATTCAATTTTTACCATTTAAAATCTTCATTTATAATTTTCAATACAGTTTCTCGAAATTTCTCTCTAAATTTTTCTTTATAATCCTTTCTACGAAATTTTAATATTACTTTATTCAATTTTAAAATTGAATCTATTCTTATTCAAATAGAATCAAATAAAAAATGGAATTTCCTCAAGTCCCAGAACAAATATTTCTTCAAGATTTCTTTCGAAAAGAAATATATATTATACTATTCAATTATTTTGATGATCATTATCTTCATATTGAAACATTATCTAATATTAAAGAGATAGATGAAATAAAACGTGATATATGTGAAAATGAATTTTTAGAAATTATACGGTTCGAACAAGAAGCAGATTGCATTGTTTATTTTGATGTAATTACATTGTGGAATGTAATAGAATATACAAGAAAAATGTTTCAAGTTATGAAAATATCATCACGCAATTTATTGCAACAAACTACTTTAGAATATTGTAATTTAGCATGGAGCATGATTGCAAAAACTATTGTATATGATGAATGGGAAGATATAATCGAATGTTATCAAAATAGATAATTATGTTAATAATGTATTTTTATGAATTTAAATGCTTAAAATCCTTTGGGGAATCCAACTAAACCAAATCCAATTCCTAACCCAGCGCCTTGTCTGGCATTTTGAGCCATAGTTGGAATAAATGTATCTAATATACTAAATGTTGCCGCAGCAGTAAGAGCAATTAATGCAATTTCATCCATTTTCAAACTTTTCTGAGGCAAAGCGAAGCATGCAAGTGCAACAATTATACCTTCTACTAAATATTTTATGACTCTTTTTACAATTTCTTGAATATTAAAGTTCATTATAAATAATAAAAAGAAAAAAATATATAAATAAAGGATATATAACTGTATAATGTCTACATTATCTAAACCAGTTGAACCTAAATATGTTGATTTGCTAGATGAAGATAAACCAATTGCTGAACAAAAGTTTGTATGTTTATCTTTTATTTCTCCTGAAGATATTATTAAAAATAAACAACGATTTTTTTTTGAAGAATTTGTAAAACAGTATGATTTTGCTAAATCAATGGAGAAATTTACTCAATTCATTAATTTTGTCTCTTATAAATATGAAATTAAATCAGATGAACTACACGACCAGTTCAAATTATTTGTTGAATCAGAAAAAGTAAAATTACATACTTCTGTTGAAGATGATTACAAATTTTTTATTGATAATAATGAAACGAAATTAGATGAAGTTTATGGAGAAAAAGTAGAATTTCAAACATCAGTACGAGGATTGAAAGTACGCGGTGTTTTCCCAACACAAAAAGAAGCAGAACTTCGATGCAAAATGATTCGTGAGTTTGATCCAAATCATGATGTATATGTTGGTCCAGTTGGGCTTTGGATTCCTTTCCATCCAGATGCATACAAAACAGGAAGAGTTGAATATTTAGAGAAAGAATTAAATGAACTAATGGATGAAAAGAAAAAAAGTGACGACGCGAATAAATTAGCATTTGATACACGTGTAAAAGAATCAAAATTAAATGCAATTCAAGAAAATATGAAGAAAGCAGAAGAAACAAAAAATAAATTAACTCAAACAATCAATGAAAAAGGTGAACTTATTTCTATTCAAAATATGAATACTCAAGAGAAAAATTTGGGAGTAAATGCTTCTTTAGAAGAAATTCGTAAAGAATTATTTGAAGGCGATGATATTGTTGTAGGTAAATCAGATCATAAATACAAAATTGAAAAATAAAAACTATATATCTTGATAATATAATGATTCGTTGTGAATTTGAATTATGCAAAAAAAAATGTGTCATACATTTCAAATGTAAATGTTGTAAAATATATTGTATAAAACATTATTTACCAGAAAAACATAAATGTGAGTATAAAGAAGAATTGTTTCAACTTGAGATTCAACAACCTTTATTAAAAATAAACTATATATAATATAATGGCAGTTGTACTTCCAATAACGACTTTTATAGAGGGTATAACCCATACATCATTGTTGAATGAATCTTTAAATATAGATGCATCATGTGCAAATATTGTAAATGTTCCTGGTGCAAGTTTATTAAATTTAAGAATAATGAATGCTAGAAGTCAGGTTACAACATTAAATGGTAGACAAACTGGTATAAGGGTAGATTTAACAAAGTATAGTTTTTCTCAATATCAAATGCGTAGAAAAGCAGAAACATTGCAATATAGAAAAAATCAATATGGGCTTTCAAAAAAAAAACAATATTCTCAAATGTCTACAATAGGAAATTCCTATAGTTATCAATCTCTTATAAATCGATTACAAAATAATAATTGTCCAAATTCATATAATCCAGATGTTATTGTAAAACCTCCTACAAATAGTGGTGTACGTGATTATAAATTTAGTGGTTATTATTATGATAAATCAGTACCTTATTTGCCAAGTCTTTAAGGCATTTAAGGTCTTAATTTAGGATTAATGCAAATATCTAATGATGGAAATATCTCTCCGCTCATACAAACATCTCCTTGGTAAACATCTACACATTCTCTTTGTCCGTTATCATAACCTATATAACAAAACCCATCAGCTGTAACATTTGCTTCTTTATAAGGTGAAATGTTATTTAATTTATTATTCAATGTTGTTACTGCAGAATCTTTTGTATCTGGTTGTTCTGAATTATTTTTATCTATTTCTGATGATACAGATTTATCTATTTTATTTGTTTTATCTGTTTTATCGGTTTCATCGGTTTGATCTATTTCATCCTTTTTTGGTTTTATTGAAACAAATAAATCTTCAAAAAACTTTATAATTATATCTTTGTAATATACTAATAATCCAATTATTATCAAAATAACAACAATAACTATTATATATATTGCATTGAATGAACTTGAATTGATTGGACTATTTGGAATTTTTAATGCATCTTTTATTTCTAAACTTTTATCAATAGATTGTTTAAATGAATCTGTAATCGTATTTGATAATGTTTTAGAAGTTGAATTTATGTTAGATTCTACGTTAGAGTCTGTTTTAGAATCTGTTTTAGAATCTGTTTTAGAATCTGTTTTAGATTCTACCCTAGAATTATTTGAAACCTTTGAATTTGTATTTTTAATTTTATTTCTTGAACGCTCTATACTATTTTCAATTAATTCATTTGAATTTAAATTTGAGTTTGAGTTTGAAATATTGTTTAATAATTTATTTGTTGTTTTATTCTTTCCTATATTCAAATTTTTTCCATCCCCATACATATTAGAATATTCACCTTTTACTGTTTTTTTAGAATTACTCATAATATATAAATATGAGTAATTCTAAAAAAACAGTAAAAGGTGAATATTATAATAT
>Ga0114960_10001921_pt1 | contig 16463 bp, 16 predicted proteins | sample C_130625_MF_Meta_FD_92637 | JGI IMG/M metagenome (GOLD analysis project Ga0114960, IMG submission 92637) | Freshwater microbial communities from Lake Croche, Canada to study carbon cycling - C_130625_MF_MetaG | ecosystem: Environmental > Aquatic > Freshwater > Lake | place: Lake Croche, Canada... | reverse complement strand
TCGTGGTTTAATGTGATGACGTTCGTAAGGGGGTTTAAGAACACGATTTTGTGCTCTTTCTACAATTTGATTGTACCATTTGATGTATTTGTTCATATAGTTATTTATGTTTGTTAATACAAAATAGAATTTTTGTCAACAAAAAACCCACCGAAGTGGGTTTTTGTTTTGCTTACACACTCGTTTAAAACGAGTATATAACCAATCTCAAGAAAAGCTCAAATTCGAGACTGCTATCTCGCCAACATAATCGCCAGCGTTACCAAAACTTGATGCGGTATTGGTGAGCTCGATGTAGCCATATCTTGTCATAAATGACACAACTGGTTCAAATGTGCTAGGATCCAACACAACACCACTTGACATCAATGGGATGTATGGGCAGTAGAATGCAGGAGCATCTGCTTCTGAAGAACCTTTGTAACCGACCAACACAGGTGTTGTATCGCTTGCATAAGAGTCAACAAACACACGCATAGCGCCGTTCAATGTACCAACAAACTTGGTGTTTGTGGGTGCTTCGAAAGTGCCTTCTGTGGTTCTAGCAAATGCACTGGTTGTTGCAGATTGCAACACTGTGAGTGCGGCTGAAGAGACAACAGCCCAGTTACCAGCACCGCGACGTGTGCGCTGTGCGATCAAGTTGGCCACACGATTGATCAAAACAGCCAATGCGGCATGTTCGTCACCAACGAATGTAGCAGTACCCGAAACGGTAGCTTGGTTGTATGTGAATTCAGTTGCTGCCAATGAGCGCAAGCTGAGAAGGATTTCTTGGTCGATCTCAGCTGTAATCTCTTGGGCCAAAGCAGCCATGATCTCAGCTTCTACGTCAATGCCGTGCATGGCTTGTGCATCTTGTGCAGATTCAAAAGTCCAGCGAGCTTGCAACTTGCGTGTGCGAGCTTCGACGGCTTGTTTGAGAATCTGTACAGAGATTTGCTTGCCGCCGGTACCTTCCATGACCGCTGTCTGACCACCAGTATAGTTGGTAGCAGTAGCAGTTGCTTGGGGCACTGTGGAGTATGCTGTGGCAATTGTGAATGGACTCAATGCTTCAGTACCTGCTGTGACGCTGGTAGCGGCTGCACTTGTGTCTGTCAATGATTGAGCATAACGCACACGCAATGTGTGGATCTGGCCAACTGGACCAGTCATGGGCTGAACGCCAACCAACTCGTTAGCAATAACGGTGGGCATAACACGACGAATCACTGGAAGAATCACACGGTTTAATGTAGCGATATTGCCAGATACTGTGGAACCTCCTGTTGCGTTCTCTTTCAAATACTTACGAGTGTTTTCTAAGATAACGCTCATGCTGTTGCGCTTGGATCCGTTTAAACCTTCAAGCAATGCTTCTTTGGTCTCGCCCCAGCGGCTTTCTAATAGTTCTTGTGACATTTAAGTCTCCTTATTTAATTATAACCCTGCCAGGCGCTTGAGGTCGATCACATTACTGCGGTCTTCCTGCTGACTACTTGGAACAGTTTTATCCCCAGTGGATACGGATACGTTTTCTGTGATCACTTTTGAGGCTTTCACAGAGCGGTCTTCCAACACAGCTGGTAGATACTTTTCAAAGGCGTTTTTCAAACGGGATGTTTGTACGCTTTCGAGTAAATTACGCATAATATCTTGTTTCTCTCGGTTGAGAGGAGCAAGCAACATTTCCATTGTGCTGTCACGCTCATTGGATTCTTTGATTATACGTATTTCACGTTCTTTGGACTCGACAACGACTTTTGCTCGTTTGGCGAGTTTGATGGCTTCCGACAATTGATGTTCACGTTGTGCCAATGCTGAATACAACTTGCGAACTTCGGCTTTCTCATTGAGATGAGTAGCACCAAATTCACTTGCGTATGCTTCAAAGATACGACGTCCAAAATTGTTCTCGCGAGCAACTTTGATGTCTTCTTGCAATTGTGTAAGTTCAACCTTCAAATGACGGCTAACAGCCTGGCTCATCTTGTCAGCGGATTCTTTTACGAAACGTGCTTTGAGTGATTCAAGTTTACCACGTGCTTCGCGGACCAAGCGGACTTTTGTTTCCACTACGTCGCGCTTGTCAGCGGCAAATTCTTGAATCTCATGTGCCAATGCATGTACCATGAAGTTCTCGAGTTTCTCAAGTCCTTCTGTGTGCATTTTACGATCTCTGCGCAATTCGCCAATTTCTTCTGCAAGTTTTGTCACCATGAAGCTGTTAAACTTTGTTGCTGACTCTTTGATCTTGTGTTGGAAACGGACGCGGTCTTCGGCAATGGTACGCTTTTCAGCTTGTACATTTGCGATTTCTGCGGTTAAACCGTCTGTTACCATTTTGTCTAAGGCTTCCACCATTACTGACTTGTCATGCTCATAGCGTTGTGCAAACTCTTCTCTGAGTTCTGCACGAGCCTGTTCACGAGCTTCACTTAGCTTGGCTTCCCAAGCTTCGGTAATCTCTGTACGAGTTTCCTCGGTGATCAGGTCACTATCTAGCAATGGTTTTAAACTATCTAACATTATTAGATTCTCCTTATATTTTGAGATCTCTGATGAGCTTTTTCACTTCATCTCTGAGATATCTCTGCACTCTATTGTCCGTACCAGATTCTTTTGCTACTTCCAACAATCTATGACCGTACTTCATGTTCATGAGACCTTCATATATTGCTTTGGGATAAGCGTTAGGGGCACTGGGTTGGGCAACTACATCTATTGTGACTATTTCAAAGTCACTAACATGTCCTGTTCTGTCGTCTACGTTGCCGCTTCCGCGGCTGGATACTCCGAGTTTAATTCCTGATGTGACTAATGTTTTAATCAACTCGCCCATGGGCGTTGGTAAAATCTTCAATTTACCACATCCGGTATCACCTTCCATCCACATGCCTTCAACTGAGTGGCAAACACGGTCTAGATTAATTTTGAGATCATCGGGATGATCTACTTCGCCTAGTACTGAGTTGCCTTCTTTAATCTGTTGATTAATAGTGTTTACTGCTTTGCTGATTTCATGCATGGGGTAGACACGGTCATTTGCATTGCGTTTGTTGCCTTCAATGCAAATACCTTTCAAATAGAGATGCTTACCGTGGCCATCTGGTCCAGATTCTTCTAGAACCTGGATATTGGCCTGATTAAAAGTAAGTTGTTCTCTTAGAGTTTTCATTTAGTCAATTAGCTTCTTGCAACTGGGCTTTTGGTGTTGACACCGCTGGCTTGGCCTAAATGTGGTTTTTGTGCTGGCTTCAAATTTTGTGTGCCTTGAGCAGGTGTGTTGCCAACTCGGCCAATCAACTCTTTGGATTGATTGCTGTAAGCACCGGCTGCATCATGCTTGCCACCTTCGGCTGTGCCGGCATGTACTGGTTTGACTGTGTTACCAATTGGGCCTTTTGCGCCGGCGTTTGCTGGTGCAACTGACTTCTTGTTGACACTGCCTTCTTCTGATGTCACTGGCTTTGGTGCCGCTTTTAATGTCACGTTTTCAAACATGCCCTGGCCTTCCATTTCGTCAGTGTCGTCCATCTCTATAGCATCGCCACCTTGTTCGGGACCAAAACCGTCGCCGTTGCCCATGTCGTCACCGCCCATCAAGCCTTCAAATTCGGCCATCAACTGGTCCAATTTGTCTTCAAGATTAAGAATGTCGTCTTTGGTTGCAGGCTCTGTTTCGCCACCCATGTCGTCGCCGTCGGCTGAAACATTGTCAACAAAATCGTCTTGAGCATCGCCACCAATTGGTTCATCCCCAAAATCTTCTTCGCCTTCCATGCTCATGTCTTGCTCTTCGTCAGCTTCGATGTTGTCCATCATGCCTTCGTCGATGTCGTCTGTGTCGTCTTCTTCGCCTTCAAAAGTTTTTTCTTCTTTTTCAGCGTCAGCGTCAGCGTCATCTTCGGCCTCTTCTTCTTGCATTAAATTTTCATAAATCTCGCGGCTTTTCTCCACAACGATGTCATGGAAAAGTTCACGAGCTTTTGCGTCTTCGTCATTGATCACATATTCAATCAATTGTTCAAATCTGTTCATAAGGAAACTCCTATAGGTAAAGTGTGCTGTTATTTACACTAGAGGAGAAAAAGTAGCTGTTTATGGGGCCAAAATGGCGATAAATTACACCGCAGGGGCTTCGGGTGCAGGTGCGTATTGTTGACGTACTAGTTTGAGTTTTTCTTTGTATTCAACTGTGCGAACGTCATTCATTTTGCGTAACTTGTTGAGTTGTCGCAAGGTCAAATGCGTTTTACGCATGTCGCCCAGTTGTGTTTGGCTGTTGTCTTGATCAAGATCTTGATAGGCTTCAGGATCTTTGTGCCAAAATTCGTTTAGTATCATACAGGTATTTATGCTGCCGGGGCGGCTCCTGCACCACCAACTCCGCCTGCCACAGTGGGTCCGGCTAGGCCAGGTGATGCTTCGGGAGTACCTGCTCCGGCTGGTTCCATTTGCCCAATTTCTTCACCTGTGTCAATGTCAGTTTGCATACCGCCTGGGCTGATGCCCACAGCACGTAGGTCACTACCAGCGACTTTGAGTTCAGGATCATCACGCTCTTCACGCCACATGTCTTCGTTTTCTTTGATTTCAGCTTCTGTGAGTCCCAAGAAACGCTCAAGCATGAAACGCTTGCTCATGTAAGGCAAGGGCTCTAGTTGTAAAAATGCAGTAATACGTGTGTTGTCTAATTCACTTTGACGGTAACTGGCAAAGTTTTGCGGTGCATTAAACCCAATACTAAACAGTCCAGAGTCTATGTTAAACCCACGCCACTTCAAGAACATCTTGAATTCGTCGTCTAATTTCTGGGCAATTAAAGTTTGTAAACGTTCACAATACTGGTTGAATCTGTACTCTTGTATTAGGGCTGTGCCCACTTTTCCATCGCTAAAAGCACGATCTGAGTCGTCTGGGCCGGTAGGCAAGTAGCTCGACGGCACACGCAAACCACGGGCCATCTTGTTGTTGAAGTACTTTAAATCATCAATTTCGCCTAGATTTGCGCCGCCTGGCAGTACATCCACTGAACTGCCACGGCCGTCTTGCCCTTGGGGAAAGAAGTAATCTTCGTTGATTGAGAGTGGGTCATAACTGGCATCCATCATGTTGGCACCGCCACCTGTTGTGGTAGGAATTCTGCGTTGATGCATCTCGTTCTTCACACGTTCCACAAACTGCATGGCCATGTGGCTGGGCATGTTGCCCACGTCAATTTTAAACACTCTGCGCTCAGGAGCACGGCTCACACGATAGATAAGAATAGCGTCTTCCAGCAATTCTTTTTGTTTGTAAACTTTGTAAATTTGTTCTAGTATGCTACGTCCAAACGGCCAGAACACATCTAGCCCTTCGTTCAAACTGCAATGCACCACGTGCTTGGCATCAATGGTGGCTTCGTTCATGGCATGCATAAATCTGCTATTACCTGCACCACCACCTCCGCCACCATTGGGCATGGTATAGTTTGAACTGCCGCTGACACTGCCCGTTACAGGGTTGGTCATGTAGTCTGTGGTAGTTTTGGCTGCCACAGTCATGTTTTGGAAGTTGGGGTTGATGTCACGAATAACATACTGCTCAGGACGCTTGCCTTCAGATTCGTTCACAATAATGCGCATGACCTTGCTCATGTCCACCCAGTACATTTCAAATGTTTCTGGGTCACGCACAAACACTTGATCACCGTACTTGATGGTGTTGCGGAATAATTTAAAGATGCGTTGGTCTAGTTTGTTCAGCTTGACCCACTGTTGCATCTGCTTCTTGATAATTTCAATTTCGTGATCGGTGGGCTTGTCGTTGTACTTTACTTCAAACGGTGTGCCGTTTGTTTCACTCATTTGTGTGCTGAACTCAGCAATAATGTCCAAACAAGCATTAACTTCTGAGTCCATATCCATGTTCTCATACTGATTGTATCGTTCCACACGGTTGGGATGACCTGAGTAAACTTCCGGCAATCGTGACGCATAGTTGCGAAACACAAAGTCCGCTTGCACATCACCAGTACCGTCGTTGCGAGGATAATTTGGCAAGCCAAATTGATTTCTACCTGATATAGGACTTTGAACTCCAGAGGTATCTGCCACCTTGAAATACTTGCGCCACCCTTGTTGTTTATCTGCCATAGTAGTTTATTTACCGTGATTACTGTTGTACACGCAGGATCTTTGTAGAGATATCATTTCCGTTTTTCTGTGCTCTAATCATTTCATCCATCATGGACACTTGTTGGCCCATTAGCCCAACCATGGTGTTAAATGTGCCTACTAGATCATTCATGGGAGTAATTGTAGCCGGACCTGTTATTAATTCGGGTTTGCCGTTTTCGCCAGCAATGCCAACTTTGCCTGCGCCCAAATTACCGCCTTCTTCGAATGCCGGAATTTCCACGTGGAAGTGTCCAGCTGTGGATTTTGAACTGGGATTGTTGTATTCATCAATGGCCATGCTGGCACCCATTTGTTTAAGCCACTGTGTTATTGCTTCCCCGTCTTTGGCACTGGGTGCTTGTGCCGTAGTAAAGTCTGCAGCCAAGCCTTGTGTGTGTTTACTGCTGGGTGCTTTTTCTTGATGGAATCGATCGTTAAACGCACTAAAATATCCAAATCCCGGCACACCAGACTGTATGGTTTTTGCCAGTTCGATCAGTTTAGAACTTATTCCTGAGTTTTCAGCGTGTACATCGCCCGACTTAACATTCAAGCCGGATTTTTTAAGATCATCTTGATTAGTTATTTGTAAACCTTGCGCACCGCCCATAGTGGCACGATTGCCAGTGCCGGGCATTTGCAGTCCTTGGCCTCCGCCCATGTTGGGCATTCCTCCGCCCATCATACCACCCATGGTTCTCATCCCTGTGGACATTTTGCGGAACGCGGCAGCTTGCTCTTTGTTAAAAAGTTGTTCTATTAAGGTAGCTGTTTTTTCAATAGCATCGTTCTGCTCATCAAGTAATTCAATTTCTTCCTTTATGAGTTTGGTTTTCTTGTCAATCAGGGTCTTGCTGAGATCGTTAAAATCACGTGTGCGTCTAAGGTCAGTGTCTGTTAATTTTTCCAATGCCTCTGTATCTTTGAGTATTTCCTTGTAGAACTGACTCATCCTAGCTTTGTCTGCCATGCCAGTGGTTACATCGTTAGGAATGATATCACCGGCTATCTTGGGTTTAAAATACTCTTGTCCATGTTCGCCCACTTTGTATAGTTTGCCAGCATCAACCGGACCACCTTCGGCTCTGGCACCTTCAACTTTTGGTTCAGATGATTTGAATCCCAACCACGATTTAATGGTATCTAACATCATGGCATTTCTTTCTTCTACCCTATCATCGTATGCTTTTTGATAGTCGCTGAGTGCTTTTTTAGATGTTGCATCTCCAAGTCCGGGAGTTAACTTATCAAACCAACCTTTATTTTTTTGTATATCGTCAAGTCGCTCTTCGGCTTTGTCTCTTTTTGCACTTTTGTCTGTATCGCCAAGAATTTTACTAATAAGTTTAACAAACTCTGTTAGTCCCTTAATAAGATTATCTAATACCGGAGTTAATTCTTTACTGATTTTATAAATTATATCGCCAAATACAGTGGCTAATTCGGCGCCCATCTCGGCTTGATTTTCAGTCACTTTTAAATTGCGTTCAAGAACCTGGAACATGCTGTTTTGCATGTCTAGCATGGATTGTTGATTTTTTAATACAATATCTGTGTATTGATTGGTTATTTTGTCTTTACCTGCGGCTTGTGCTGCTGTATCTGCTTCAATCTTTTGCTTTGCTTTTTCAAGGCCTAGGCCGTCTTGTATCACTGCATTAACTTGTGTTTGTGAGTTAAGAAATCTATCGTTACCAGCATCAAGACTGCTCATAGTATTGCCTACACTTTTATTAAACTCAGCAATTCCCTTTACTGATTTCATGTATGCAGTAAATGCGTCTCCACCAGCAAGCATGTCCTCAACTGTTTCAAAAAGTTTTGAGCCCGATGATACAAACATTGCTTGAGTTCTTGGATTAACTAAATTTTTGTTTACAGCACCCATGAATCCTTCAAGTGCATCCTCACCAAGAGTTTTAAAATATGTTAACCCAGACCTCAAACTTTGAGCAGCCTTAAGTGATTGCTCACTACCTTCTGCTTCTAGTGATTGTATTTTGGAATTAAACTGTTCGTTCTCTCTAGAACGGTCAACTAATTTCTGTTGCTCTTTTGCATTGATACCAGTAAGTTTGGCCAGCTTATCTTGTTCATAAATTAACTCTTTAGCACCTTTTGTCATGTCGGCCGTGGACATATTTTGCGCACGTCCGGCCAAGGTCATGTTTTTAACAAACCGCATCATGCCTTCGTTTTGCTGGTCTTGATTAATGCCCAAGTTTAAAAATTCTTTTCTAGACCCTTTGAGAGAGTCGCTTAAATCAGCAAAATCTTGAGTACCTTTTGCCACAGAGCCGGACATGAGTGCAAGAGTTTGACTGTTATCTGCCACTAGACCAACCATGGTGTCTAGCTTGTCAATTCCCAGTCCTAGTTTTTGCGCACTTGCAAATACTTCTGACATGCCACCAGATGCGGCAGCTCCAGCTTCTGAAAGTTTGTTATAACCAGTATTGAGTTTTTCGGCAAATGCGGCAGCCGCTTGTTGTTGTTTTATTGTGGCTGACGCTAACATTGTAAGGCCACCAATAAGAGCCTTGACTATGAATCCGCCGCCGGCAAATTGTGCTAGGCCTTTTCCTGCTTCTACCACAGCAGTGTTCAATTGATCTAAACTAGAGTTAAATGCAGTAGCGCCTTGAGCACCGCTATACAACGCCTTGCCGGCTGCCAATGCAGAGCCGGTTAATCCGCCTATGACTTTTGATCCAGCGTCTAGAGCTTTGGTATTTCTTTCTTGTGTTTCTGTGGCTTTTTTGAGTGTTTCTGCGGCTTTTTTAAGTTCTTCTTTTTGGGCTGTTTGCAACGGAATACCTTGCGCCAGAGAATCTCTGGCTTGATCCAAAAGTTCGTTGTATCGTTGTTGCGCTTCGTTTAAATCTGACATGCTATATTAGCCTTATAAGTAGAACTATATTTATAGGTATTTTTATGTCCAAACTTGCAAATCCGTTGAAACAATACTTTAGACAGCCGGCAATTTACTTGCGCCTGCCTTCTGGTGGTAATTTTTGGCCCACAGGGTCATTAGCAGTCCCCCCAAATCAAGAATTACCTGTTTTGCCCATGACCGCAATAGATGAAGTTACGTATCGCACCCCGGATGCATTGTTTAACGGATCTGCTGTGGTCAATGTGATACAAAGTTGCATCCCATCTATCCAGAATGCATGGGTAACACCTGGCATTGATTTAAATGCTATTTTGGTAGCAATTAGAATAGCCAGTTACGGGCACGACATGGAGATCGACAGCACATGCCCGTCTTGCAACCATCAAGGTGAATACACAATTGATTTACGACTAATCTTAGATTCCTTAGCCACTGCTAGTTACACAGAACCGTTGCATTACGGTGATTTAGAAATGTCGTTTCAGCCCATGAGTTATCAAGTACAAAATGCTACTAACCAAACACAATTTGATCGACAACGTCAAATACAGGCAGTGACACAGTCTGACATGCCAGAAGAACAAAAAATTGAAAAATTAAACGAAGCATTGATACAAATTTCTGAGATGACTATAAGTGCATTGAAACACAGTATTGCCAGCATAAGAACTCCGCAAGCCATAGTCACTGAACCAGAACACATTGAAGAGTTTTTAAACAACTGTGATAGAGCATTGTTTGTTAAACTACGTGATCATATTGTCAAACTTAGAGAAACATCTGAATTTAAACCACTCAACATGAGGTGTTCTGAGTGCGATCATGAGTACAGCCAGCAATTGACTCTGGACCAAGTAAGTTTTTTCGGTCTCGCCTCCTAACATCTAGTGCTGAAGAAATTTCAGCAATGATAGAAAGAATGGAGAAAGAGGCCAATAGCATCCGATCACAATGTTTTAAACTAGCGTGGTATCTACGTGGTGGTGGTACATACGAAGATGTTCTCAACATGAGTTACACTGAGAGAAATTTGATTAGCGAGCTGATTAAAGAAAATCTCGAAACAACACAAAAATCAAAATTACCTTTCTTCTAATGGAAATTGAAACAGTTAAAAAAGATATCTTAGATTGGTGCCAACGCTTTGTGGAAGTACCACATGTGGCCTTGGGCGGGTGGCCACCTTGTCCGTATGCTAGACAAGCTAGACTAGCGGGCACAGTGCAAATACTAATAGGTTCAGACCCTTACTACGATTTAAAAAATCAAAGCCGTTGGGGCATGGGCACAGCCGAAGTGATTATCTATGTTTACGATCCTGCAGAGTGGAACTATAATACATTTCATGCCAGCATTGAATCAGCCAACACAGAATTCTTACTACCCAGAGACATTGTTGCCTTAGAAGATCATCCTGTAGATGTAGAAGATGTCAACGGTGTTGTGATGAATCAAGGTACCTATGCACTTGCAATGATACAAAGCCTAAGCAAGCTCAACAGCGCGGCCAAGCAAATTGGCGCCAAAGGGTTCTATCACGGTTGGCCAGAAGAATATCTAACTGGATTGTTTAACCACAGACAGGATCCTAGATGACTTATCAGTTTGCTAGAATTAATCTAAGTCGTACTGAGTACAAAGAATCTGTTAAGTGGCAGTATCTACGTGCCCCAGACATACCTGCATTGAATCAAATCTACCGAGACTATTGTGTACACAAACGTTTTGCAAGCGTGATGCCTGTATTTGACAGCCGTTATACAGATCCTATGACAGATGTTATAGGCTATTACGATCAAGATCAATTGGTGGCGTTTAGTTTGATCCGACGCTATAACAAAGAAAATGCGCTATGCGATCAGTTTGCATGGAATTACAACAATCCCAAATTACGTTTGGGAATAGAAACAATGAAAACGGAGTGTGCTATCTACAAGGCACGTGGGTTTGAATACCTGTACCTCGAGCAAGCACATTTATACAAAAGCGAAATAGCAGGATTTGAAATATTAGGACCACTGGAGTAACTATGGATTTATATACAATTTGGGCAGACAAAGAAGGCGACATATCAGACCTTGACTGGGTCAACGGGATGAAAAGTTTCTTTGATCATTTGATATCCGAAGGCCGAATGGAATCGTACAGGATCACTAGATGCAAGATGGGATTCCGTAGCATTGCTGACATGCCAGAGTGGATGATACTGATGGAGTTTACGGACATGGGGCAAATGGATTTAGCATTCAAACGAGTTGCACCACTTGAAGGTGAGCTCGAAGACAAGCACCGGAGCTTCAATCAATTTGTTAGTGGTAATATACAACATGCATTGTTTAGGGACTGGCCAGATCAATTTTAATATATGATAACAATACTAACCGATCCTGCAGTCGGCGGAACATTTTTAACGTGGTCAATATATTATCTAACTGGTCGTACACAATACTTTTGTGCTAGACTAGATAAAATCGTCGAACTTCCTGACAATCCGTTGACTAGCAACAACGCACACAATTTTATCCCAAATCAACCATCAAACTTAGAAGAAGTTGATGCTTTTTTACCTATGCTAATCAACAAAGATGAATGTGTGTACATGCATCAAATCAAAGATAATACCAAAGAAGCAATAGCAAAATTATTAAATTATTCAACAAAAACAATAGTATTATCAATGAATAAAGATCAGGTGCTATACCAATGCAAACATAAACCGCGACATTTAGTGCCCAGTTGGCACAATCAACACAAACTTTCCGATGCCGATGAAATATATGAAGATTTAGTAAATTATTTTTTCAAAGACTCTAAACAAAAATGGGATCAACTGCAATTAAATAATCTTTGGGACCAACGAGAGTTTATAGCACTAAACTTTGACCCGTTCCATCATTACAACAGTATTTTAAATTACTTAGATAACACAAAAGAATATCACTACATAAACGTCATGGATGTTTGGACTAACTTTGATCAATCAGTTTATGAGATGTTTGAGTATTTGGATCTAACTGTTGACCCGGTCCGGTATCAAAGTTGGCTGCCAATTTACAATTATTGGAAAACATATCATAACAATAGTATAAAGTTTATTTGGTATTTTGAAACTATCGTACACAGCATTTTAGCAGGAATTGATCTTGACCTTACTCGTTTTGATCTAGACATACGCCAAGAAGCCGCAATACAACACACATTGATATACAGACACAATCTTAACTTAAAAACTTGGCAATTAGAAAAATTTATTAATGCAAAGCAATTGCACAATTTACTCGAACCTAATACTCACGATTTAACTAAAAGTTTAATGTCTATTAATTAAGAACTGCGTAGCAGTTCTATGTGTTTCGCTATCGCTCACACATGATTGTTTTTTTTAATTATCTGAATCTAGTATCATCTAGATACTGTAGTCACAATTCACCGTATGCACGGTGAATTGAAAGCATCATCTGAGTGACAGCAGTCATCTATCTAATGAGATTGTAGTTTCCTACACGGAGGCGGTTGACCGGTACCCCCTACTCACTCTTCACATATCAACGGAACCCTAGTAACCCGATATAGATCCAAGTCCTATAAGCATGGGGTGTATCTGTTTCACAGAGCCCAAACCATTTGTTGCCTTAAGTTAGCAATTGCCTTTGACGCCCAAGTCCAGACCGGGTATTGCACCGTTCCTCAGTGGGGGCGAGCCAATTCACTCGCCACGTTGTCGTAATAGTTGCCTTACAGTTTGTTTATTATGTGTGAGCCATGTTGATGTAATTTGCCTGCTGTCATCCCATCAGGAATAACAGATTTTCGATAATTTCTAACACCATCATTACACCATTTTAAGGATGACATCTTTTTAGACATCTTTTCTTTGTGCCCTGGGGTATTCCAAATTGCTGATAATTGCTTACATCTTTTTTTGTAGTTTTCTGGTATTGATAGATATTCTTTTGTTTTTTTACTTAAATGCTGTGCCTGTTTTTGTTGTGCTTCTTTATATTTCTTCTTAGATTCTTCTGTATGTTTTTTGCCTTTATTTGTCCTTGAAAGTTTTTGCCTGCTTTCAACAGTCCACGGCATAGCACCGCCATCGCCCATTTCTGGCACTATATTAGCAAATTCTTTAGATTCTACAATATTCCATAAATTTGAATAATATATTCCGATTTCTTTGAGTTTGTTTGGATCAGTTGTTTCGAGCAAAATTTCAGTAGTTACATCATATCCGTGTTTTTTAATGTGACGCTTCCAGACAGTACCTGATCCTTGATATAAATGAGGGTCGCTAGAAATAGTCTTGCCAAGATATTTTAACCCAGTTTGGTTGTGGGTTTTTACATAGAGGTAAATAGGCATGCTGATGATTCCTTGTAAATCGTTAGAGTCAGTGGATGTGCTAACATCGCGACTGGCACTAATATTTATTAAATCTTGCCTTTTATATGTGATTGGTGTATCCTGCAACTTATCTGTCCATTATAATAATCGTCTGATTCTAATACTTTTCTTTCAAACTGGGTTCTTGCTTCTATATAGGTACATTCACTTTTACTTTTACAATAGAATAATATTTCTCTTGTAAAATTGTCCTGCCCGAGAGACACAATGTCTTTTTTAAGTTCATCTGAACTAGACCAGTACTCTCTCCAATCGCTGTCGATCTTTGATCGTATCTTCTTCCGCTTCTTGATGCCGTTTTTCTGTTTTACTGTCTTGTATGTTGTCTTGCTAAACTTAGCTAATTTTTTGCCTATGTACTTGCGCCCAGTGAGATTACATGTGATCAAGTAAACAAATCCAACACAATCCTCGGGCAATGTCTCAACTGGGGTGTCTTGATATAGCCATGTCATGTGTTGTATGCGATTTATCCTTGCTGTATAGTTATCTCCATTACCAAGAAGTTGCGTAATTTCTGCCTACTATTGAACTCTTACACTTAGTTTGACATTCTTGCCATTTAAACGATTGAAATTCACCAGTCCAAAAAGGATCTTCTAGTACATGTATTAACGTTTTTTTGTGTAAATTGAAATTTTCTGCCAGTTGTTGCCATTGTGAATTGTGATTGTATCTATTGGCCACCCAACAGCAGGGAAATAATCTGCCGCGAGCATCAATGTACAATCCTTTGTTGCCTATTTCGCATAACGGTGTTACACCGTTGCGACTTGGAGCTTGATTGAATAGTTCAATATTTTTACTGTGTGTAGGAGTCCATGATCCGCGATAAGTTAATTCTGAGACTTCTCTTTCAAATCTGTGACTTGTACTGACAAATTTTATACTGGGTTGTAGCGGATCGTCTGTACCGTAACTGGGATAGATACTACCAAATTTGGTACTTTTGGTCAATTGAAAAACATCAATATCAAGTTGCTTTGCCAAGTCCTTCATGGACTCTAACCGATCTTCATTGAATCGGAATGCAATAGCGGCCCATACCATTTGACAATCACTTGCACCACGCAAAGCAGAAATGCCATCTACAATACTTGCAAAGTCACTGTTCACACGATACAAATTGTTACTGGCATTGTCCCACCCATCTATGCTGAAATGCACAGTATCACTGCTGTCTAAAACAGATCCTAGTGCTATCCACCATTCAGATTTTTTGTGACTGCCGTTTGTGATAATCACAATCTCTACAGGTTTGATACTTTTGATATATTTGATAACAGGTATCAAGTCGTGTGCATAGATAGGGTCACCATCGTCGCCACAGAATGTAATCTTCTCTACATTGGCCTGCACAAACGCTGGAGTGAAGTTGCGTTTAAAAAATTCTAAATCTAGTTCTGTGTTAACAAGACTGTCGGATACTTCTTGGCGAGCACACCGAGGACAACGCAAGGTACACTTGCTGGATATCTCAATGTGAAAATGCCAAGTTGCCAAGGTCATGCTACTTCCACATCCGTGTTGTAAGTCGTGAAGCCATTTTCCTTCACGACCTTGAGTATGTTTTCTACTCTTCCCGCTAGTTCATCACGATGTGAAACAAGCCAGATTGATTTGTGGCGCTCGCGACTCATCTTCTTGAGCAAGGCTAGTGCATTTTCTACACCCTGTGTGTCCAAGCCGTTGTCAATAAGTTCATCAATAAACAACAAGTTGATAGGATGGTATAAACTTTCCCAAACATCACGGAATGCCCATGACATTGAAAGTATCAATCTATTACGCTCACCACGTGATAAGTTATCAAAGTCCAGTTCACGACCCAGCTCTTCAATGCTCACAGTCAAGTCATTCATGAACTTCACAGTATGTGGCAATCCTATTCTATCCAGGTAGTGAGTAAGCCTTGCATTCAAGTAACTCAAATTTTGATCAATGATCTTCTTGCGTACAAAACTGTCTTTTGATGTCAACAATTTGAGCAAGAAGTCTTGATGATCTTGTAAACGAGTGAGTTCATTTAATGTATCATATGTCACAACTTGCAGTGCTTGCCCTTGCATATCGGTTATTTGTTCGTCGTAAGGATCTACATCCGCTTGTCTTGAGACCAAATCCTTACGCAAGGTCTCTACTGAATTACGATGATTCAACGCATGTTCAAGAGTATCATAAAACACCTTGGGTGCTGTACCTAACACACCCAATTGGTTTAGTATGTCAGTGTGCTCTTGCCATTGGCCACTATTGGTTAACAACTGAAGAGCATGTTCTTGTAACTGCACTTGTTTAGCAGTTTTAAGTTCGTCTTGTTTGTTGTCATGTATGTCCTGCCCACAACTGTGACACTTGTGATCTTCTAGTAATGCAATTTCTTGCTTGAGTTTATCCAACAGTTTTTGTTGTTTAACATTGTCTGCTTTAATACTACGAATCCACTTGGCGGCGTCGTTGATAGCGTTTTGTTTGATATAGTATGCTTCAAGATCTCTGTGTGCTTGTATTTCGGCATCAATGTTAATGTGTTCAAGATCAGCCACAGCCTGAGTGAGTTTGACTACATCTTCGTCACGTTTAGCAATCCAAAGACGCTGACGCTTGCGCAGACTTTCAATCTGTTCTTCGATGCGTTTGTTGGCTTCTTGCACAGCACGTATACGAAATTCTTCTGATTGAATAGCATCTTTGGTTTCTCTATTGAGTTCTTTAATGCTATCAGCACGTTCGCTCAACAATGTGATGCCCAACAACTGTTCAATTATATTGCGTTGGTCATTGGCTTTTAGGCTTAGGAACGGTTCTGTGTAAGTGTTCAATGCCAACACATGTTTGAACATGTCGTGACTCATGTTCATGATACGTTCTATAGCATCTTGTGTTTCTCTTGAATCACCTTGTGCTTCATCTTCAGCAGCCTTGTGTTCGTTGTTGATGTAAAACTTTAGCACATTAGGTTTACGGCCACGTTCAATTCGATATTCTTGACCATTGACAATAAAGTCCAGGCTGACTAACAT
>Ga0114960_10001917_pt1 | contig 16499 bp, 17 predicted proteins | sample C_130625_MF_Meta_FD_92637 | JGI IMG/M metagenome (GOLD analysis project Ga0114960, IMG submission 92637) | Freshwater microbial communities from Lake Croche, Canada to study carbon cycling - C_130625_MF_MetaG | ecosystem: Environmental > Aquatic > Freshwater > Lake | place: Lake Croche, Canada... | reverse complement strand
AGAAGATACCTGTTAATTTAATAGATGCAACAAAAACAACATTAGTCTCATTAGCAAAATTAATGAATCTCAAGAAGATTTCATTGTTGAAGAAAGAAGATTTAGCGAATCTTATTAAACCTCATTTGATTTTATTAAATACTATATATAGATAAATGACTATTTGCAGTGAAGTTATTACATATCCTCAGTATGGACCAACCTGCTGGTTCAATGCTCTTATTATGGCTGTTTTATATTCGCAACATAGCCGCAATCTAATATTAGCAAAAGCAGATAAATACCCATCTGGTATTTTAATATTTGATTTAATCAAAAAAATTTTAAAAGAAAAGTACATCAGAAATAAAGATTACGATAAAGATTTTGGATTTTTTAATTTATATAAACCTGAGTACATTCTAAAAACTTTATATTCTCATGATTCAACAACATTCATGTTTGATATTGATAAATTTAGATATGGTTTTACTGCAGAATTATATGTTAGGAAATTATATAAATTACTTAATGTATCTACATTAATTCTAGAAATACAAAATAATAAAGTTTATTATTCTTATTATAATGATGTAGATAAAGTTAGTATATCTCAAAAAAAAGTTAGTACAGAATCAAAAACTATTTCTTTTAAAGAAATAACAAATGCTTTAAATAGTAATCCTGATGTACTATTATTATTTGAAAGTTTAGTAAGTTACAATTATTCTAATAATCCTGATTATCGATTATATGACAATGCAAAAACTCAAGAATTATTATCATTCAAAAAAGAGATTACAATCAATAATGAAGTTTATATATTAGATTCTGCAATACTTACAAATTGGAATCAAATACAAATAAAATCAGGTCATTCGATTGCAGGTATCACTTGTAATAACGAACGATTTGTTTATAATGGATGGATTAATTCTACTAATGACCCTGCAATGATAGTAAAAAATAATAAGAACGATAATCCTTGCGAATTGATGAAATATGATTGGAACCCTTTAAGTAAAAGTGATTTTTGTTTAAACCGGGATGCATGTAAATTAGATTCAGGAACATCCAAATTTGATTTATGTTTTTCTTTTGGCAAACCAAAGAGATTATTCTTTTATGTTAAAAAATCATTAGTTCAAATAAAAGAAGAAAAAATCAAATCTAAATGCCCTGAAGGATATGAAATTAGTTCTATTAAAGGTAATTGCGTTAAGAAATGCAATAAAGGTCAAGTAAGATCCCCAACCTCTAATAGATGTATTAAGATTTGTCCTATTGATGAAAACAGAAGTATTAAAACAAATAAATGTAAAAATACCAAATGTGATGAAGGTTATGAAATTAGTCCTATTTCAGGTAATTGTGTTAAGAAATGCAAAACAGGCGAAATAAGAGCAGCAACTGGTAGATGTACTAAAAACAAAGATAAAGAAACTGCAATCATACAACAAAAAAATCATTTTATTATGAATGGTACTCATTACTTTGATTATAAAGAATTAAAGAAGATACCTGTTAATTTAATAGATGCAACAAAAACAACATTAGTCTCATTAGCAAAATTAATGAATCTCAAGAAGATTTCAATGTTGAAGAAAGAAGATTTAGTAAATGTCATTAAACCTCATTTGATTTTTAACTAGTTTCCAAATAATTCTAATAATTTATTTTTATTTTTATCGCTATTGCTATCTAGGTAATACCATTTCTTTTCACCAGGATTCCATCTTGCTCCCAATGATTTCGCTTCATCTTTTCTTTCGAATGGAACTTTCAAATAATATTTCTTATTTGCTTCTTTTGCTTCCGGAGAAATTCCAATAGCATTATTTGCAAGAAGGTCTGCATTACTATTACCAAACGAATGTCTATCTTTTTTGTTAGTATGGGCTTCAATATGCATATATGAAATATTCTTATATTTCGATGTAATCAAATATAATTCTTTCACCAAAAGTAAATTAGGAACTACCTTTCCATCTTTTGGTTTCCAATCAATTCTATTTAATTTTTCCCCATAAGTAGTAGCACATTTAATTGCATATTCTGAATCAGTAACAATAATAACTTTTTCATTCCTTTTAATTTCTTTTTGAAGTATTTTAATGGCTTCAAGAATTGCTAATAATTCTGCTGTATTATTTGTTTGTTTTCCTTCAAATTTTCTTGAAACATTACGCGGGTCATTTATTCCAAAGAACACACCAATACCACCTAGAGCATTCGCTTTTCCATTGTTAATGCAACCACCATCTGTATATACATAAATATTCTTATAGTCATTTATAAAATCTTGTGCTTCTTTCATATTATCAAATTTCTTATAAATAGGATTATCAAATCCTTCAATACTTGCCTTGCAATCTTCCCACGATGAAAAAATACCAGATTTTATTCCTTTGGCTACTGCATAAAAAGACATTAGTATTTTTATATAATATATATTATCATTTTTTTATATTTAATAATTATAAATGAATATATTTAACGAATATAATATAAACTTTATAGTTTTTCTTCATGCAATAATAACTATTTTTTATATTATATTACCTTTCTTACCATTGAATATTATACTTAAATATCATTTACATCTATTCATAATAATACCACCATTTTTATGGATAATATTTGACGGATGTCCTCTTGAACGTTTTGAAAATCCAGATGATAATAAAAAACATATCAATGATTATATAGTAAATAAGATTGGTATAACTAAAAAGAAATTTTATTTTTTAATTGTTTTTTATATGGTTTTAAGTTTATGTATAATAATTGAAAGAATTATTGGCGTTTAATATAATAATCACCTATTTTCCTAACATTATTATTAATAGTATAGCAATAAACCTCTTCTGGTGTTTGCACATAATAATCAGTATTCGTTCTGTATAAATTCATTCTGCTAAAAAAGAAAGATGTAAAATAATCTTTTGGTATTATGGCTATATGGTCATTGCAATTATTATTTGGTCCATATCCTAATGTTATTTTTGAATTATCATAATTATCTATAGATTCACAAGAATCAGTGAAATACAAATCTGGACGTAAATAAATAATATAATCAAAATTTTCATTTCTGTTTAATAAATATTTTCCGCAACATTCGAAATTATAATGACAATGCAATCCTCTTAATAGTACATTATCATTAGCATAATGACTTATATATTTAGACCTATCTTTCACTTGCGCCAATAATTCTTCATCTGATATTTCATTATCTTTAATTATTTTATAATCAAATTCTATATCTGTATATTTAATTTTAAATTCATTTATTTTATTTAAAAGGTCATCATATATAATAGTATCATAACTAAAATTCCATCCATCTTGTCCTTTTGGACCAGGATCTGTTAATTTTAAATATAAATAAACATAGATTTTATATTCTTTTTTTTCAAAAAGTTTTGAAATAATATTACGATATTGGTTATCAAAACAATCGATGAAGGTTCTACAATTACCACAAATGATAAATATGGAACGAGATGACATTATTTATAATATAAGAAAATCTTTAAGTATCACCTTTGTTATTAAATTTACTTACTCTTTCCATTATATTCTTTTCTTGTTCATATGCATGGCTCCAATCATATTCTGCAACATCTTTCTCAAATCTAGCAATAACAGTACCAGATATTAAATATTGTAAATCCCATATAAACACGAATATAGATAATATTAATTTATATACGAAATTTAATAATTTAAATAACATTTTTGCAACAAAACCATCTGTTAATATATCTATTAAGATTAAAATTAATATTATAAATAAAATATTCAAATAATAATAAGAATCAAAAAATAATTTTAAAAAATCAGGTATTTGTTTTGAAAATTCAGATGGATTTATTGATTGATGTATCTCTTTAATTGTTCTTGTAGTATCTTGTGGTATTATCTTTATTTCATCACTATTACTATTATTCTTCACACATTTATATGTTCTTGTTTCTGGGTCATATGTATTTTTTTGATTACTTTTACACATATCAAACTCTGGGTCCAGATGATAAAACTCATATAATAAAATTTTAGCAGATTGATTTTCAACTGGTTTATATGTAATATTTTCAATAATATATTTACTAAATGATGTTTCGCCATCAAAGCATATATTTGAGGCTTTTTTAAAAATATTTGCTAATCTTTTTATTTTTTTAATTTGTGTAGCATCATCCAATGATAAATTAAATAAATTTGCTATTCTATAATGAATATTATAATTATAATTAGGAGTTTCACTTAATATATTATTTATAGTATTTTTGTCTGTAGTATTATAAGTATTTTTAAATGAATTAAAATCTTCACAATATGATTTGAATTTACCAATAGTTTCTTTATGTGTAAAATAAGCAATTTTATAGCAAGTATTTAAATATTCTTTATTAAATAATCCAATATTATGCATTGATTCCTGTATATTTACATCAGGTGCCATAAATGATTCTGTTGCATATGTTAATACCGCATTTTCGAAATTCTTTTTATTATCATCACTAAAATTTTGTTCAGTAGAATTTAAGTTATTATTAATAAGAATATTTTTATTAACAGATTCGCGAATAATATTAATAGCACTATTTACAATTGTTGTTCTTGCTGCATTAATTTTTTCATTAATTTTATCATCTATATTATAGATACCTGATGATTTTTTTATAGAATTATCCTTTAGGGTGTTAAAATGGTCATATAAATCTTGAGGTATTGAGCCTAATAATATTACTAATGCTAATGGTGAAAAATCTATAGTATTTTTATACATTCCGCCATTTGCTATCATTTTAGGTACACAAACCTTTTGTTTTTCATTATTAATAATAGGAAGAAATAATCTATTGCAAGGTTTATAGCATTTATATATATTTATTCCTTTTTCATCTTTTTCACCAAATCCAGCGTCTTTTTCATAATAATTATTTAGATGATAATTTGGAATAGTAAACCAGTCATACCAATTATTTTCACATGTTCCTTGTGATATTCTATAAGAAAATATTTGTGATTTTTTAAATGATACATAATTTTCATTATGTTCTTTTAGATTATTTGATATGATTTCTTGTGGAATTATAATATTATTATCAATATTTGCAGTACATATATTTTTCTTAGCATCGTATTGAAACCAAGGATTTTGCTTTTGTAATGGACAAATCCCCTTATAACTATCATTTTGCAATTCACATAAACTATATATAGATGATTTCACATCATCTGTTGAATCGTAAAATTTTATTTTTTCATCTTTTATTCTTTTAAAACCATTTTGGCTATAAGCCTCTTTATCAGGTCCTAACGCATTTAAAGTACAAGTATTAAAATTAGAAAAATTATTATAATTTATACAAGACATTCTATATTCTTACTACAATTATTATTTTATTTTATAATAATCATTATTATCTTTATCTTTAGTTAATGTAGATTCAAATAATTGTTGATCTGGGGGCAATTGTATATTAGTTCCGTCCTTATCTTTATAATAACCTTCTTTAGCATTTAATTTATATATTCCTTCTGCATTCGGTACATAATTATAATATATTTTCTTCTTATGTTCGAAATCAAATTTGGCAGCAATTGCGGGTGGTACATTATTAATATTATTTAAATAATTGTTGCAAGTTAATACTACATTATTAGGTGTAAAAATTGAATATATTTTATCATCTGTATTTATATTTGTAATTTCATTATATCTACCTGTTTCGATTGAATCGCGGTTTACGCTATTTTTCTTATAATAATCTGAGTTGCTATAATAGAAATTATTTAAATTAATTCCTAAGATGTTAAAATATTTTAAAAAATCAGTATTACCAGTAGTATTCATATTATGAAAATATAACATAGGACTTAATGAATTTGTATTGGTATTCATATTAATATCAGTATTTGAATTAGTTTTAGGATTAAAAAAACCTAAACTACCAAATATAATAATACATAGAATACCTATAAAAACTAGGAAAATTATTAATGCTAATACTTTTCCTTTTCCATTAATAAAAAGGTCTTTAATAAACTCTACAATACCATTAAAAATTCTACCAACCATTAATAATCCGGTTTTTATTACACGATATGCAATCCTCATGAATTTTTCTAAAATCAAATAAGCACTCCAAAAAAAACTTTTAATTTGTTCAATACTCCATATAAATTTTTTCCATAATTCTTCTGAATCATCTTTTGCAATCTTTAAATTTTCTGTTTTATTTTCAAAATTTTTCTTAGCATCATCTTTAATTGCTCTATATCTACTTTGTAGTTTATCTCCTCTATTATTAACTAAATCTACATTTACATTTTCTTCTATGAATGGATAAGGAACTAAAATTCCACCCTTTTTTTTTCTTATATTCATTTTCTATAACAAACAATGGAAAAGAAAAATATTTATGTATATTTGGTTCATTTAATATTATTCACTAATAATAAATGAATTTTTATTTAATATTTTTAATATTATTAATTATATATGCTTCCTTATATTATATAATACCATCTTCGTTAATTATCCTTCAAACAACATTAAATAATTTTAATTTTGATTTATTACTTGAGAAACAACCATTGATAATACAAGATAAGATTGCAGATGTTAATCAGGTAATATCATCGTGGTTTAAGGAGAATATTATTGAAGATATAAATAATACCAAAAATGATGATTGGATAACTAATAAACATAAATATCTATATATTCAATCTGACGATGAAACCGAGATTGAAATAATTATCCAAAGAAATAATAGTAATGTTGTTATTAAATTGAAAAATAAGCAAAATATAATATTACCGTTTATGTGTAAATATTATATTAATAATCATAAAATTATAATCAAGGGTATTCACGATTACATAACTTATTTCTTGGCTTTCTTCTTTTGAACATAAACATCATTTTCATATTCACTTTCGATAGTTGATTTATGATTTTTCCATTCTGCTAATAATTCATCTAGTTCTTTCTTCCAGATTGAAGAAACTGATTTTTCTTTAAGACTTTTAATATTATCACTTAAATCACTTACTTCTTTCTCTAAAATTATTTTTCTTTCAAATGTTAATTGTGAAATAGGCATTTTGAGTAAATAACTATAAGGTTTATTATCTTCGTCGTCCTCTTCTTTTCCAAATTTAGGATATTTGAGTTCAGTTAGTTTTTCTGAAATTTCTGTGTATTTCTTATTCATAATGATAATAACATTATTAATAACATCTAATATGAATCTAATTTTAGCGGATAATACTAGAAATTCTTTTTCCATCATTTTAAGTTGATATTCCTTGCGTTCTTGGTATTTTTCAATTCTTACCAAAGCCCATTCTTTAATGATTGCAATAGCACTTTCATACTTCTTAACACTTCCTTTTTCCGAATATAAATGAAGATTGTTTAAACTTAAATTTTTACTTGATGTAAGTTTAAATTCTGTTTCGAAACTATCTTTTAATCTTGCTTTTGCTCCGGCAGTCATATCAAGAATGAATTTAACATTCTTAGCGGTATAATGACTTTCAAATCCTCTTAAATTAACATTACCATTCACAATCAAATTTTCTAAAAACTCCTTATAATCTTCAGTCCAAGTTCCAATAGGAAGTTCTGAAATAAGAACTGTATTATCATCGACCCAATTATAAATACCCTTGCTAACGAAAGAATTTTTATCATTTTTATTAATAGTTCCTTTGAATCCTAGATAATATGGTTTAATATCGTCAAATGTTAAATCATTAATTATTGTCTTGATTTCATCAAAATCTTCTTTACCGTGAATTTCTTGTGTAATTGTTTTACAAATATCAATAATATCTTCCGGATTATGTTGTGGGATATTTGTTGAGAAGCCTGTTCCAATTCCAATGCCACCATTTACTAGAATCATAGGAATAATAGGAATATAATATTCAGGTTCAATTTGCATACCATCTTCCTCTAAATAATTTAAAATAACATTATCTTCTTCTTTGAAAATTAATCTTGCAAGTTTTGATAGCAAAGTGAAAATATATCTTGCAGATGATGCATCTGCGCCACCTGAAATTCTGGACCCAAATTGTCCATTAGGAACTAGAAGATTGATGTTATTAGTTCCTACGAATATTTGAGCCATTCCAACAATTGCTTGTTGTAGTGATGTCTCACCATGATGATAAGCAGTTACTTCGCTGACATTACCTGCCAATTGAGCGACTTTAATTTCATTAGTATATAATTTTCTTTTAAAACAAGCGTATAAAATCTTACGAGTACTTTCTTTGAGACCATCGCAAATATGATTGATAGAACGTTCTAAATCACGATTGCTGAAATGAATTAAATCTTTGTTAATGAAAGTCTCATAATTAACTTTTGGTTTTGTGTAATCTAATACATCATTCTTATCGTAATTAATAAGCCATTCTTTTCTATTGTCCGCTTTCTTTTTATTAAATGCTAAATCAACTGCTTCATCTGAATTATCGGTATGAATATAAGTAATTTTCTTCATATTTTTAAAATATTCTTTCGCTTCTTCTTCCTTAGAAGTACCAAGCCCTTTATAATATTTAATTTTCCAGGAAGTTTTCTTCTTACTTTCTTCTTCGTCCCATTTATGATAATCACTCATATTATAAAATGATAATACTTCACCACTCTTATTTGTCGCTTTAATAATAGGAGTTAGCATTGATGTTAGAAATCCTTCGATTTTATATAAGGACGGCCACAAAGTCTGAAATACGTTAATTAAAAGACCTTTAATATGACTACCATCGTGGTCCTGGTCTGTCATAATCATAATACTTCCATATCTTAATGATGAGATATCTGTGTATTTCTTATTTTGCTCTAAACCAAGAATCTTCTTTAAAGCAGAAATTTCTGCATTATCACCTATTTTTTGAACTGAAACATCTTTGGGATTAATAATTTTACCTCTCAATGGAAATACACCATATTTATCTCTTCCTACTTCACTCAAACCAGAAATAGCCATTGTTTTTGCTGAATCTCCTTCTGTTAAAATTAAAGTACATTCTGCTGAATTTTTAGTTCCTGCGAAATTAGCATCATCTAATTTAGGCACAATAATCTTACTAACTTTCTTTCCATCAGTTTTCGCTAGTTTTTTATTATCAACTACTTCAGTTAAACTCAAAGCCTTTTCGATTATTCCCGATTTAAATAATTTATCATAGAATTTGTCAGATAAATCACATTTCGACCCAAATTTCGCAACTTGAGTTGTTAATGTTTCTTTCGTCTGCGAATCGAAAGATGGATTAACAATAGAACATTTGACAAATACGAACATATTATCCTTAATATGCTGAGGTTTAATCGTCTTCTTCTTCTTTGCCAAAGCCATTTCTGCTAGTTTTTTAATAACTGCATTAGTAATATAATCTAAATGGCGACCGCCTCTAATAGTATTTACTCCATTAACAAATGAAATTTGCTCAAATGTTCCTGAATTTGATAATGCAACTGCTACTTCCCATCTATCATTGCAATTCTCATAAATTCTCGGCTGAATTTCTTTAGTATCAAGGAATAAATCAACATATTTCTCAAAATCCTTGATTGGTAATTTAACATCATTAAAGTAGATTGTAATATCTTTAGAAGTACAAGCGGATGCATCATATGCTCGTCTTTTAAATAATTCATACATATCTTCCGTTAGGTTTTTCATTCCAAATCTTCCATAATCCGGTAAGAATCTGATTTTAGTGTAAGGAATTTTAGTATAAGATTTAATAACCGGAACTGATTTGTCAGTCATATTATTTGTAAATGTTTGAGTATAAATTTTCTTACGATAATGGTCTACTGTTTCGATATTAAATTCTTTAGAGAAGATATTTGCAAGTTTGACACCATATCCAAATTTACCACCAATCAGTTTCTCTTCTGATTTATCATAATTAGTAGAAGTCAGAAGTTCCCCGAAAATTAACTCAGGAATCCAAATATTATTATATTCAGAATGCTTCTCGATGTCAATACCATTACCATCATTGAAAATCTCAATCCATCCTGTTTCTTTATCGATGCCAACTTTGATATTTTTAACGTGCCTAATATTCTCCTTTCCAGATACTTCTTCAGTTTTAAGGCGAATACTATGGTCAATACAATTAACAATAATCTCATCGAAAATTTTAAATAATCCAGGAATATAAGTAATTTCTTTCTCATTCATCTTATCAGATGCGTCAGGAACATACAACTTAAGTTTAGTTTCTTCAACTGAGCCGATATAAACATCTGGTAATTCTAGAATATGGTCTTTTAAATTATGTTTTTTATATTTTTGCTCTACTTTTTTAACACCAGACATACTAATAATAACATTATAATTATTTAAATCATTTTTTTGATTTTTAGAAATGCTTTTGCAATTTTTTGGAATTCTTCATTTCCAAGTATATGCGCAATTATTATCATAACTTTTAATTGTTCGTCTTTTTTCGAAGGATCACATTTACTAATACATTTTGATAATAATTCTTTACGTTTAATGTAAGTTTTACTATCTAATAATTTATATTTAGTAATTTTTTTAGACATTGTTTTCAAGTATTTATCGATTGTTATTAGATTTAGAATATCAGGTGTTGGTTCCATATTTCTATTATTGGTTTCAATAAGACATTTTTTCAAGCAAAATCCCATTATTTGTATTTATTTATAACGTTGATAAAAATAATTTTAGAAATGCTTAAGGTAAGCATCTTTAACTTTTTTATTGCTAAAGATTTTTAATTCTGCTTTGGCTATTTTTTGGAATTCTTTATTAGAAAATAGGTGTGCAATAATAATCATGATTTTTTGATTATTATTATTAGATATATTGCATTTCTTGAGACATTCTGTTAATAATTCTATTTTATTTATATACGATTTTTCATCTAATAATTTATGTTTAGTAAGTATTTTATAGACGACTTTCATAAAATTATCGATTACTGAAAATATTTCTGCAAAATCTTTTTTCGTTTGAATTTTTGCAATTGTTCCAGGATTCATTAACAACATTATAATTGATGCTTCTTTCATTATTTTATTTACAACTTGTTTAATATTTGTTTTCTTCGAATCAGTGGTAAGACAATCTTTCAAGCAATCCCCCATAATCTCTATATATAATCGAGAATTAAATTGGCAATTTCGCTAATTTCTTTATCTTCAATGTTAATTACAATAATATCTTTATTTTCCTTTATCGCAAGGTTGTAATTATCTTCATGTAATTTGTGAATATTATTTACGAATTCGGTTGTTATTGTAGCCTCACATTCCCTTCCTCTTTGTTTTATTCTTTCTAAGCATTTTTCCGGATCTGATTGTAAATATATATATTTATTTGAGTTCCAAATGTTATCTGTTTTATTATATAATTCAATAAGGATATCGTATTCATTCTTATTAATATAATTATTTTGATATGCTGATAATATAAATGTATTTTTAACAAAAAAAGGACTTCTTTCCATTAATATAAGAATCTTCTCTTCTTTTTCTTGTATCCATGATCTATCGAGCCAAACTCTTAATTGAAAATCAAAAATATTCTTCTTATTTTCATACATATTCTTAAGAAATACTTTCCATTTCTCGACCGGTTCTAAATCTATCGCTATTTTATGTGTTTTATGTAAATAATTAAGAATTGTAGATTTACCGCATCCTATATTACCATCAATAGTTATTATTGGCATTTTTTATTTATTATTATATAATTATTTTATCCTTATTTAAGGATACTTTTTTTATTTTTGAATTTATTTAGAATTTCACTTATCGGTTTCTTTTTATAATCTTTTTTAAGAGCATCAATCATGCAATTAAAATAATGTTCATATATTTTATATAATTCATTAACTACTTGTTTAGACGCAGTAACATTATAATGTTTTATCATATTTTGTAATTTTGTTATAATTATTTTATTTGCAGCCCCTCCTATTTGCGGTCTCGCTAAACCATCTTCAAAATTTATTGTTAAAATATCGGCACCTTGATTACTGGCAGAATATTGTGGTTCTGTTACCCCATAAAATACAGGGGATGACATACCGCCTTTCATCTTCTTATCAGATTTAGTATTAAATTCTTGATTCATTATTGCTTTAATTTGACTGATAATTTTTTTGGATATCTTTTTTTCTCCAATTGATATTGTTGAAATCGCAGAGAAACTTGCAATTAAAAATAATAATGTATTTACATAATCTTCTATTAATTTTATTGATGGTTTAGATGTTATTTTAATATTATTTGTATCCAAAGATTTTATTATGTATTCTTTTAAATCAATATTCATATCTTCTATAAAATATAGAAGATAAATAAATATGAATACGAATAATAATGATTATGAATATGTTGAAAAAAATATATGGACACCTTTTTCAATTTTAAACGGACGCGTTAATGCTATTCCTGACAATAAATTTAAAGTTGCTAATAATTTACCAATTTTGCAAAGCGAACAAAATCTAAATACAATTACCAGAACTTATACACAAACTGACGTAGCAACACATTTTTTTTCAAGTGAAAATATTGAATTAATTCAGGATAGTATTATTAAAAAGGTGTATTATGATAGTAATTATAAAATTACTAAACAAAGTTATCAGGAATTAAATATAATAATGCGTTCTATTTATTTACAACATGGAAAAAATAGTAATTTTAATATAAGACAGCAGATAATCGATTTAAATAAATTAGTAATTGATTGGTCAGTTAAAGAAATTATTAAGAATATTATGCAATATGATTCATATATTGAAACAGTTAGCACAATGCCCATGCCTCTTGAAAAACCGCAATATGCAACTCAAAAAAGAACAAGAATTCTTGAAATAAAAACAATGCTATAATAAAAAAAATATATATTATAGAATATAATACAATATGGGATCATGGGAATCTAAATGTACTAAAGATACAGTAAAAGAAGAGATAACTCTTTCCAATAAAGAATACGAATTAGCGCAAACTGAAAAATTTATATTAATAAAAAGTACTATAATTGCATGTATGTTATACGGAATACCTGCATTATTTTTATTAATACTAGCCTTATTATCTGAGAAGGTTAAAAGTTTGCTGTATGAGAATTTTCTACCATTTATAATTACATTTATAATAGGTGCTATATTTGTAATATTATATTTATCTTATTATATTGCTAATTATAAATATGAAGTTAATAGAACTAGTAATTATGATACTAATGTAAAATGTCCTGATTATTGGAATCTTGTATACGACGAGAATTCTTTAACTGAACATAATCTTAAATATAAATGTGTTATGAATCGTAATATAATTAGTAAAGAAAATACATTTAAAAATGACCCTAAAATAAAATTAACTAATATATCACAAATGGCAAATAATAGTTCACCTGCTACTAAAATTGCAAAATGGACTTCAATACAAAATACATATACCATTCATCCGGAAGACTATCATTTATATAGAAACTTAAATGATAGTAATATTAAAACTGATGTTCCTGGATTATCTCCAACTGATTTATCACAATTACAAGATCACGCTATGTATATGAATAATTATTCAATTCCAACTGGGACATCTACTGTATATACACCAGGACATCAATCAAGTATAGCACAACCAATTATTTATAATGATGATGGTACTAGTACAAAAACTATCACTAGACCTCGTTCTGGTGCATCTGGTGCAGCTGGTTCAGCTGATATTCCATTAGTTTGCGACCAAGTATTTCCTTTATATTTACAAGAACAAGACGAAAACTATAAAAAAAGTAATCCTGATGTAACTAATAAATTTACATGTGCTTATGCTAAAGCATGTAATGTTAATTGGAGCGATGCTATATGCAATTAATTTTATATATAAGATTTTATTATTAATAAATTAATAAATGAATAACTTGATATACACGCTATTTGGTATTAATAAATTAAGTAAATGTAAAAAAGATAATCATATTATTGATGAATATGGTGATATAAAAAGTAATATTACTATTATTAATAATAATATCAAAAATGGTAATGTTTTTAAAATGAAAATAAATAATAGTATTGATAATATTATTTTACCGTATAATACTAAAATATTAAGTATTCAAAATATACCAGGAGACCTTAGATTATATGAAATACCAGGTTATATGGATAATAATACAAGATATTCAAAAATTACATTTAATAATATTAAAGATTTAACGGACTTTGATTATATATGTTATCCTATTCCTAAATTCAATAAAAAAGATAATGATGATAATCACCATGATTATGATTTCCATAGATTTTTAGGTATTAATCTAATGAATAATTTTAATAATAACATCATATTAATCAATGAAAAAAATAAGAATACAATCGCATTTTTAAATAAATATCTGTTCAATAATAATATTACATATGAAAAGAATGATATAAATGATATGAGTACAGAATTTAAATTTAATTGTCCTTTTAATAACTTTAATTTCAATTATAATAATATAAGTGAAGAAAATTCGAAAGCATTGCTTAAAGGTATTGTTGAATTATATTATATTAAAAATCCCGATAACGATTATATTAATATTAAGATTAATTTAAATTCACGTAATATTATTTATATTATTAAATTCTTATTCATGAAATTTGGAATATTAATTTCTACTAATTATATTGATAATTATTATGTAGTAAAGATACCTAAAATTGGTATAATTTGTGAATTATTTAATATCCCTTTTTCTAACATTGAAAATTTACCTTACTTCGTTTATAATGGCTATATTTGTAGTAAAATTAAATCGATTGCTAAAGTTTCAAAATTCAATGGCAATATTTATATATTAGATATTAATGATAAATATGTTTCAGAGGTTGGAGTATTATATCATAATAGTTTAGAGAAATGAGTATAAAAATAATAGTTGAAGCAATTTTAGTAGGTATTTATTGTGATATTATATATGCAATAATAGGTACCTTTATCTATTCTGGTAATCTTAATTTATTTTTATTTATATTAGGATTTTCTAAACATTTATTCGGCTTTTTATTAAATTTACAACTATCTTATTGTATTTATGGTGAGGCTTGTAGTGGATTTAATAATAATGGAATAGATTATAATATTATTCAATTATATGCCGATTCATGTATAGAAGGGTTTTTATTTATATTTGTAGGAAGGTTTTTAGATTTATTTATTAAGAATAAATATTTATTATTTTTTATTTTAGGATGTACTTTACATATATCCAGTGAGATAATAGGATATCACGCATATTTTTGTAAATTTATTTGTAAGAAAACTACTTCATAATAGCCTTTAAGGTATCATTATAACAGTTGTAATTTAATAATTCAAAATCTTCATATTTTAATTCTTCAATCCATTTTATTTTTTCTTCGATACTTGAATTTAATTCTGGTGCTGTTTTATTGATTTTTATTGATGGGAAATCATATGTATCCCTTGATATTTGAATATTTATATTATTAAGATGTTCCTCGTATATGTGAGCGTCGCACATAGAAACACATATTTCATTAGTATTCATATGAAGTACTTTAGCAATTATAGTAGTTAATAAGGCTGTTGATGCTATATTAAAAGGAAGTCCTAAGAATAAATCTGTTGATCTCATTGTCATCATACAAGATAAGCCAAATGAATTTTGATAAAAATTATAAAGAATATGGCAAGGTGGTAATGCTTGGTCTTTTATTTGCGCTGGATTCCAGGCACTTATGATTGCTCTTCTGCTATTATCGTGCTTAAGTAATTCTTTAAGTACATAAGCAATTTGGTCGAAGCCCTCGCCATTAAAATTACGCCATTGGTAGCCATAAATAGGTCCCAAATAACCTTCTTCATAATGATTCAATCCAATGCTATCTAAATATTCTCTTGATGAATTTGATTTCCAGATATTAACCCCTTTCTCTTCAAGTTCTTTAGAATTTACAGAACCTTTTATCATCCATAATAATTCTTCTATGATTCCTCTTGAAAACATCTTTTTGGTTGTTAATAAAGGGAATGATTCTTTAATATTAAATTTAATTATAGAACTGAAGGTTGAATATACATATCCATTGCGAGTTTGTCTGTATTCTCCATTTTCCTTAACGTTCTTTAGCAGTTCCAAATAACCTTTTTCTTCCAAATAGTACATTATATTGATTTAATGTTATTTATTTTTATATATGCTATAACTTTTTGATTGAAATGTTTAATTCGAGGGAAAAAGATATTTTTACATAAAAGTTTTTGGACCTTCATTTTTTAATTATTTTTTATTTCTAAAAATTATTTTTTTCTCCATTTATATTATTTTTTATACTTATTTTAATACTTTTATTTTTAATAAAATATAAATATTATTATCATTTTAATAATAAGAATATATAAATATGTATAAAATATCATTGTCAAAATAATAAATATTATAGTCAAAATGATAAATATT
>Ga0114960_10001915_pt1 | contig 16509 bp, 18 predicted proteins | sample C_130625_MF_Meta_FD_92637 | JGI IMG/M metagenome (GOLD analysis project Ga0114960, IMG submission 92637) | Freshwater microbial communities from Lake Croche, Canada to study carbon cycling - C_130625_MF_MetaG | ecosystem: Environmental > Aquatic > Freshwater > Lake | place: Lake Croche, Canada... | reverse complement strand
TACTTCCACGTGACGATGTGGGCCCATCGGTTGCCGTCGTGATAGTCACGCGAAACGTCGAAGGCTTTGAGGTAGAACGCCTCGGGGTGCGGATCAAGGAACACCACCGGCACGGCGTTGACCACCGTGGTTTCCGGGGTCGTCGGATCGTCGACGCGGACGATCCACTTGCGGCCGAAGACGGGCGCCTCGCCAAACCTTCGTTGGGCAGGCTCGCGCGGCAGCTCCTCGTAGTCGATCACAGCCATATTAGCCTCCTGCCGCGCCGGCAATTTCGAGGGGCGCTGCCTGAAGGGCTCGCAGTTCGGCCTGAATCCCCTGGAGCGCGGCAAACTGCTTGCGGTACTCAGCGATCGCGGGATCCTCGCGGCCGGTCGCCAGGGCCATGAATGAGGCAATGCCCTCGGAGGAGCGAACGTCGGCCAGTTGGAGAGCCTCGCCCGACTGCTTGCCGAGAGCGGCCCCGGCTTCACGCTGAAAGCCGCCGGCGTCACCGATGCGGTCCTGCATCCTCTGGACGTCGTCGGCCCGCTTACCCTGAACCGCGGCAAGCCCCTTCATCTGGTCAACTTGCCCCTTGAACTTCTCGCGGAGCTTGTCGGCTTCCACGCCGTAGGCGGTTTGATTGATTCGGCCGTCAGTCAGTTTGGCGTTCAGGGCCGTGAGCGCCCCTTCGTACTCGGCAGCGGCGGCAGCCCCTTCGGCACCGAACTGCTGCGCGGCCTCTGCAGCCTTGAAAAAGGCGTCGGTCTGCCTCGTCATCGCAGCCGTGTTTGCCTGCTCAGCCGCCGCGTCCTCTTCTGTTAGGGCCTTCGTCGCTGCGGCCTTCGCCTCCATGCTGGCCACCTGATCGTCGAACGCATCGCGGAGCTTTTCCGCAGCCTGGGCAAAGCTCGTTTCGTTGAGGATGCCCCGCTCGAGGTCGCCCTCCAGATCACGCAGCCCGGTCTGGAAAGACACCGCAGCGGCAAAGCCCGCCTCGCCAAACTGCTGCGACCGCTCAATGGCAGTCGATAGTGCCGACTCCTGCCGGCTGATCGCGCTTGTGAAGTTGTCGGCCTCATCGGTAGCAGCGGCCATCGGGGCCCCAGCGCCCTGAGCATTGCCAGCGTCAGCCGCAGCGCCACCAGCAGCAGCCACGCCACCTTCGTTGGACTGGAACGCAACGCCCAGGATCGGGATCTTCGAGAGGGCGTTGTAGGCCTTGTCAAGGTAGCCGTTGACAATCGCAATCTTCCCAGCCAGATAATCAAACGCTGCCCCAAGCCCGCCGCGGATCATGTTGGCGGTGTTGTTCAGCCCAACAATGAATGGGGAGAGGAGCACGTTCGCCGCTAGCCCGCCAACGCGAAGCACCACGCCACCAATCGATCCCACCGCCCCAACCACACGCATCGCCGTCTCGGCAATCGTGCCAAGGAGCGTTCCAAACGGACGCAGCACAGCGCCTACAGGCCGGCCAATCGACGACACGCCGTTGACCAGATCGGCCCACCCGTTGCTCATCGCAGCGGTGCCGTCAGTAATGGCGGCCATCGCCCCGGTGAACGGGGAGCCGAGCGTTGCCAGCAGCCCGCGGTTGGCCTGCTCCGTGCGAGTGGTCGCCTTCTCCGACCGCTCCATCGCGTCGCCAAGCCCCTGGAGGTGGGCAACGTCGAGAGCCGACAGGGCAGCGCCGGTCGCAATCAGATCCTCCCGGGCGGTTCCGGAATCGAGGGCCTTCTGGATCGAGAGGTTTTGAAACGTCGTGCCCGCCATTGCCGCCTCAAGCGTCAGCGACTTCACGCTCTTTGCCATTTCGATGGTGATGTCACGCGATGCGAAAAAGGCGCGGGTCAGGTTGGTTGCCGTCAAGGCCAGACCGAGCATCGGGTTCGTCAGGCCGATGATTGCCCCGGCCGCAATCCCAGCACTTCCTCCGGTCAGTGCCAGCCCCACGCCGAAAGCCTTGGCCGCGAGGATCGCCGTTCGCGCGTAGCCCGCCGTCTTCAAAGCTGACAAGCCGAACTGAGCAATAGCCGCGGGGTTCTTCACCGCCGAGAAAATCTTCCACTGGAGATAGGTGTAGGCCACATCCTTGCCGAACTTGATGACCGTCATGCCGGCCGTAGCCACCGAGGTTGTCGCATCGGCCACGCCTTGAACCGCACCGGAGACGCCGTTCAGAACTCGCTCAATCGTGCTGGCAACGCGGCCGTACTTCTCGGTGCTGTCCGTTGCCGCTTGCAGTTCTGCGTCAGCCTTCGCCACAGCCCGGCCGTAGACTTCCTGCGTGACGAGGCCCCGCTCGAGAAAACTGTCGAGACGATCAATCGCAGAGGCGTACTTCTCAGTCGGGGTCGCCACCGACTCCGCAACCTTTCCAGCCTCGCGGAAGTCCTTCGCAGTGACGCGTGCAGAGCTTCCAACCTTCTCGAGATGCTTCTCGGCCTGGGCCATTCCAGCAACGAGCCCACCGGCATCTGCCGACAGACGGAACGCTAGGCCAAGGTCTTGAGCCATCTCACTGCTCCGGCTGCTGCTTCATCTGCCGCACTCTGGCGGCAAGTTGCTCGGGCGTCATCGGGGCGGGGATCAACGGCGTGACCTGCTCTTCGCGGATCGCCGACCCGTCTTTGTTCTTCACGCCACTGGCGGCGATGATTCTCCAGACCTGTTCCCACTCTCGGCCAAAGGGTTCGTGGTGTCGGTCGAAGGCCCACCAGACTCGGAACTCGGCGACGGACATTCGATCAATCTGTCGGAGGGTGCGCTTGAGGTGGCCGGCAAGTCGGAGCTTGAAGAGTCGGACCGGCCGGCGTGAGAGTTTCCCGCAACGTCCTCAATCTTCTTCGGGGCAATGTCGTTGATCTTGTCGCAGACCTCGTAGAGCCGGTTGACCACCACGCCGTTTTTCTTGGCAAGGATCGCCACCTCAGCATCGGAATAGAGCCGAACGCCCTTGGCGTCGCAGAGGCACTTGGCAACAAGCTCCGCGCGGAAGTTCGCCAGGCCTTCGCCCTTCTGCCGTGCCCGCATCACCTTGTTGGAGTAGTCATCCAACTCGCCAACCTCGAGCGGACGTATGAACGCGGATCCTCCCCACTCGGGCACGTCGACTTCAACCATCTGCGCGGTCATGTCGTCAATCGCTTCAATCTGCTCTCGCGTCAGGATTCCCACGCTATTCCCTCACCTTGAAATTGACTGACCATTCCTGTAGCGCGTTGACACTCGCGCGCCACTTCGGGTCGTTGAACATCGCCACGGACCACGAAGCCGTGATGTCCGGACCGTTGAGTTGTAGGGTCGCCGTCAAGCCGATATTGGTGCGGCTCATCGCCACCGACGAGCGAAGCACCACCGACACGGCCCCGGGGTCAACGTCACCGGGAACGAACTTCTTCACGCGGCCCGTGCCAACCAGCGGGATGTAGTCAGACGACGCAGCCGACCCAAACCCAAGGTCGATCGACACCACCTCACCCAGCGTGACGCCGTTCCATGTCAGGATCGTTCCTTGTGCGTCGTAGGCCACGGTGCCCCCAGTCGTTCAACGTCACTGCACGACGGAGAACGTCACCTGCCCCTTGACCAGTTCGTTGGTCGCCCACGTGACCGAGAACGATTCGCACGTGGCGGTCGCTCCGGTCAACTGCTGCGCGGTCACCCCGGCAACGTAGCTGACCAGGGAGATCACGCCGGACGCGCCCTCGGCCGGGACCACCGTCCCAAGGATGGACATGGTGACCTTCCGCGGATCCTTCAGCGGGGCCTTCTGGGTTCGCTTGTAGGAGCCCGAGGCCTGCGCGAGGTGTGCGGAGTCGAGCATCGACACCGAGCCGCCCAGATCGAGGTTGGTGGCCTCGTAGGTGCTGCCGGCAAACGTGAGGATTGTGCCCTGGGAATCGTCAGCCATGTGAGGCGCTCCTGGGAGTGTGTGGCGTCAGTTTGGGCGTCAAGCCGCCGACCCTTGCAGTTCGCGGGCCGCCCCGGCGCGGATCGCCGCCATCGCCGCCACCCTCATCCGGCCCTCGAGCACCGCGGCCATCTGGGCGCTCGACTGCTCCAATGCCTTGTGGAGCGGCTTGAGAGCTGGCATCCCGCGGACAAACTCCTTGCCCGAGATGAAGTTCATCGGGTAGGTGCCCATCCCTACCCACTTCCCGCGGGAGGCTGCCGACGAGAAAATCCCCTTCGTCTTCGTCGTCCGGGGCAGGGTGCCGTACTCAACGAGATGGGCGTGCCGGCCGCCGTTGTGGTGGAAGCCGACGCGGGCAGACACCCGTCCGGGGCCGCGCACCTCCACCTTGAGCATCACCGAGTTGGCCAGATTGCCGGTGACGCGGCCGATGCCGGCTACCTGCTGCCGGAGCGCCGAAAGGCCGATGAGCCCGGCCTCCTTCACCGCACGCTCGACGGCGCCCGATGCCACGGACGCGGCAACCGCCGAAACGTCCATAAACGGCTTCTTGCCCGCGGGAGCCCCGTCGATCCGCCACGTGTCGCTCATGCGGTCACATCCTCGCAGCGCATCTCGTAGGTCTGGGTCACCGTGTAGTCGGGCAGCATCTGGGCATCCATCGGGATCTCGGCGTTGTCCGTCTCGCCGGTGAACGTCGTCCGCTGGACGGTGCAATTCCCCAGCGTGCCCCGGAAGCCGTTCAGGGCCTTGCGTGCGCCCTTTGCCGCATCAACCGCGCCAGCATAGGTCCGGTCGTAGATTTTGACTTCCAGCGTCACCACGGGCCGTTCAACGGTGCCCGACAGAGCGGTAGGCACCTGCACGCTCAGCCTTCGGTAGCAGAGCAGGGGGTAGAGGGTGTTCTGCGGCGCGATCACCGGGAACACCCGCGTGCCGAAGACGGGGGCGGAATCGGCGTGCGTCGTCAGCCTGGCAGAAACCATCGCCGCCAGGCCGCGGTTCATGTCGTCGGCCATGTTCACGCCTCCTTGGGGATGTGCCGCTCGGTGCAGGTCAGCATCTGGTAGAGCTGCCGCTCATACTCGTCGATCGACGCAATCTCCAGCTTCCGGCCGCGGTAGACGATCCACATGTCGGACGTGAGCAAAGACAGGAATCGGATCTTGAGCTTGTACATGGTCGTGCCAACTTGCTGCCCGTACTGAACGGACTCGCGCGACGACAGCGGGCGGATCTCGCTCCACACCGAGCAGACCAACTGCGGCGTCAGCGTCGCCTCGCCGGTGTCGTTGCGGCCCACCACGGCCTGATAGACCTTCACCCGCTCGGTCAGGTCGCCGGCATTGACGGGCATCAGTAGCCCTCCCATCGCACGGTATTCAGGAGCGTCTTGACTCCAAACGGCACTTCCTTGAGCGCCGCCTCAGAAGTCATTTCGCGGTTGGAAAACAGATGAGCGACGAGCATCATGATCGCGGGCTTCACGGCCTTCGGCACCTTCGTGCCGTCTTCGCCGTAGCCGGCCCACCACGTCGCCGTGACGGCGTTCCGGTCAACGATGTAGGCGGGCCACGTTTGCCCGTAGAGCGGACGGATGCCCCCCGGGATCTGCTCTCTGTCGACGCGGTACTTGTCGGTCGGCAGCGTCACAACCGTGCCAACGCCGTTGACAATGCTTGCGGTGTAGGTCAGGGCCACGTCGGTGTACCCTGTCGCCCTGGCCATCGGCGGGAACGGCAGCCGGAACTCAAACGGAAACGAGTCGGTGCGAAGCTGCCACTGCGTGTGAAGGAACGTCCGCTGCGTGTAGGCTTCCGCCCATTCCCGGGCCGCGGAAATGTACGTCGCCATCAGCCCCAGATCCTCGCCTGTGTCGTCGATGCGGCACTGGAGCTTCGCTTCCGCAATCGACACCGGCTCCACCGTCGGCTGCGTCAGCCGGATCAGCGATCGGTACTCGACATAGCTGCGGTCGGCAAACTGCTGCGTGGTCATGCGGCGTCCTCTTTGGCGCCGATGCGCCAGATGCCTTCGGGCTTCTTTCCGCTCTGCGTGAAGTCACGCGTCGACTGAACCACAGGCGTTGCCAGATCGGCCCCCGGCCAAGTGATGTTGTATTCCCCGTGCCCGATGCAGACCCTCGGGGTGACAAAGCACCTCAACCCGCTGGCTCGCCACTGCTGCCAGAAGAACATATCGTCATCAACGCGGCCGTCGTTCCAATCGTCTCGCTCGCTGGGGGTGCTCCAGAACCACGGTTTTCGCATCCGCTTGAGCGCCGCGGTCGACAGGATCGTGCAGCCGAAGTGTGCGGCGTCCACCTCCTGGACCGGGGCAGAGAACCAGTCGGGCGTGAGCCCCGCGCTCTTCGTCGTGCCGGCGCCGGCAAACGTCCCAAGCGGGGTAATCATCGGGCGGCCGTCGTCGCGCTTCGTTTGGAACGGGGCCAGGGCCTCGCACTGGAGGGCCATCACCGTCGCCATCAGTTGCTCGATGTCCTCGCGGAGCATGAACGTGTCGTAGTCCACCGCCAGGATGTATTCGCAGTCGTCAATCACCTGCTCGAACGCTCGGGAAAGACACTGCGACCAGAAGGCTCCCTGCACAATCGTCGGCTCGATGTTTAGCGGCAGGAGCGCCTTCCACCACACCATGTGGTTCGCCGTGAACGACAGCCGCGGCATCGACATGACGGCCTTGATGCGGATATCGCACTTCGTGGAACCGATCTCGACCAGCATGGGCAGCGCTCCGTGAGTGGCAAAACAACAGCGGGCGGGGCATTGCGCCCCGCCCGCGTGGGCGTTGTCAGCCTGTCTGGCCTGTCAAGCGTCAGCCGGTGTAGGACGTGCCCGTCGAGAGCGAGACGCCAAGCTGGCCGCTTACGGCCGCCAGGGCCCCCTTCTGGGCGGCGCTGACCGGGGGCTGCTCGCCCTTCGCCAGACGAGCCACGGTAAAGATCGAGCCCGTAGCCTGCCCGGTGGCAAGCACGCGGAGGTAGCGGCCCTGAGCCCCCTTGGTGTCGAGGTCGAACCGCACGATGTTGTCGGCCGTGGTGTTGACCGGGGTCGGGATCGTGAACCCGCCCGTGCCGCCACCAACAAAGGCAGCGATATCGGTGTAGGTCGTGCCGTCGCCTTGCTGGAGCTTGAGCACGGTCGCCACGGCCGAGTTGGTGCCGGCCGCGGCCACCTTCTCGAACACAACGTCGATCGACGCGTAGGCGAACTGGAGCGTGTCGATCACGGGAGAGTGCGTCTGGCTCGAGGTAAGGTTCTCGTCCAGCTGCGCGAAAGTCTTGGACTGCTCGACAAAGTTCATGGCGGAAGCTCCGGGGCGTGAGGGCTGTGCGGGTGGGTGAGTTGCGAGTGGGCCGCCGGCGGGGAACTTGGGCGCTCCCCGCCGGCGTCAGTTGTCAGCTATCAGGACGCGGCAGCCTTCAGGGCCACCATCGGGCCGGCAACGGCCGTGGTGCCGATGTCGTGGTTGACCATCGCGGCCCTGGTCGTGGCGAACGTGAAGGTCTGGTCGTACTCCATGTAGCGATCGGCCGAAGTCCGAATCGCAATCTGCCGACGATCACCGAACGAACTGGACAGCGACAGGTCGCCGAAGAGGGCCAGGATCTTGCCCGCGGTGCCGGTGGCATCGCCAAGCATCGACACCACCTGACGCACGGGATAGCCCATGAACACGTCGGGCATCGGCCCCGAAACGTCATCCTTGCGGTTGCCGTTCGTGGTCATCATCAGACGAGCCATGCCGGCCGCCCAGCCATACGGCGAGATGTACCACTTGGCGTTGCGCCGAGCGTAGACCGGCAGGCGAGCCATCGCGTTGGTGAAGTCGGTCAGGGTCAGCGTGTCGAACGTGGTGTGAGCGCTTGCCGCAGTCACAACGCCCTTCGCGCTGGTCAGATTTCCGAGGGCCGTGACGATGCCGACCGAGCCGTGGTAAGCCGGAGCCCCGGTCCCGATAAACCCGCCGTCGTCGAACGCCTGGGCGAACGCCAAGGCCGTTTCGGTCGCAAGCTCGTCAGCCAGCGAGATCGGGGAATCCTCGATCAGGCTGTTGGGGGTGCGGTTGCCAATCCCCCAGAGCTTCGCCACCAACTCCACTTGGTTGTAGGTGACGGTCGATTCGGTCGGGGTGTCGTTCTCACCGATCGGCACGGCGGTCAGGCCGCCGACGCGGCGCGGGACAAACTGCTGGTCGCTGGTCATCTTCCGGCGCTTGGCCTCGGACGGAAACACGCCGTACTCCTCGACGAGCCGAATGACTTCGGTGCCGAACTCCGGGGCCGTCAGGACACCGCCGAGGGCGTTCACGCTGCCGGACTGGGCTCGCACTTCGTGATCCTCGCACCACTTCCGGGCGTCAGCCTTGCCGAAGACGTAGGCTCGCAGGTGCATACCAGCGCGGAAGGCGTTCTGGTCGGCGTCAGGGCCGCGGAAGACCTTCGACCGCTGCTCGCCGCGGGGGATGGCAAACACCTTCCGGCGCTCGACCGTTCCCTCGCCCTCGCCTTCCTTGCCATCGCCCTCCTTCGGATCGCCGGTGCGACCGCTGCCGGCCGGGGCGCCCTTGTTCAGGATGCCGCGAAGTTCCTTCTGCTTAGCGTCCATGCGCTCGTGGAACGCAATGCGGCCCTTGAGCTTCTCGGCGCGCTGGGCGAGCGCGTCCATCGAAGCGTAGTTCTCGTCGGTCATCGCCTCGCCTTCGGGCGTCTCCTCGAGCGCGCCCATCTCGGCGAGCACCTTCATCAGCTCGTCCATCAAGACTTGAATCTGGGAAGTTGCCACGTGGGGGGCTCCTGTTCGGGTGCGGTGCGATAGTTCGCGTGGCCGCAATTTCCGATCCAGAGCCCCACCCCTTGCAGTTCACGGGAAGGGGTCTTTTATTGAACGCCCGGCCTCTTCCGCAGTTCGTTCGAGGAAACAATCTGCTTCGCCGTTGTGCCGCATCGGTCGCAGCGCAGATAGCGAACCTGCTGCGCGCCGCAGCGCACGCTGCTGACCGTCCCGTATCGACCGGCCCGGCATCCCGGGCAGGCGTCACCCGACTTGTCGGCCATGCGCTTTGATCCACTCCCGAAGGGCAACCGATCGCCGCGGGGCAGCAGGGGCCGGCGGCTTCACCAGGCCAGACTCCATCGCGTGATGGAACGACCGCTTGGCAACCGCAACGTCGCTGTCGGGGTACGCCGGATAGGTCGTCGGCGAAACGTCGTAGAGCGATTCAATCTCCATGACCGTGCGGACGTTGCGGCCCGCTTCCTTGCTCCACCGCTCCCCGCCGGGGGAAACAACAAAGCCGAAGCTCGAACCCTTCACAATCCCGTCTTCGATGTTAAACCGCAGATTTTGGGCGTAGCTGGCCCGGCCGAAGGGGAACTCGTACCGCAGCCCCTTCTCGTCGGGCGTCAGCACCAGCGTCTCGGGATGGCGGCCGAGGGGGTAGTCGCTGTTATGGTTCCAGAGGGCCCGCGTAGCCACGCCGTCGTCGCCCCTGCGGGCCAAGACCTTGTCGAAGGCCCGGGAGTCAATCCGCTCCACAAAGTCCCCCAGATCGAGCGACAGGAGCCCGAAGACGGATGCGTAGCCCACGCAGTAGTCCCGCTCCACCTGCTGCGGGGCGCCGTCGACGATCACCTCTTCGCTCCGCTTCTCAACACGGATCGCGGGGAAGCTGACGGCGGTGTTCAGCAGGGTTCGACGCTCGATGTTCATGGGGTTGCTCCGTTGTGCTGCTGCTTCTCTGGCATCCATCTGCCGGGCAAGTTTCTCGCTCCACACTTTCCCCGGGTCGCCACCCCAGAGCCCGTGCGCTATTCGGCCGTTCGACGGGAAGCCGGGCTCGCCAGGGGAAAACCCTTCGCCCTGGTTGTCGACTTCGTGCCGCGCGAAAAAGCTGACCATCCGCCGGGCCGTGTCGGGGCTGATCTTCACGCCGTTGCTCAGGTCGCGCGCCCTGGCAATGCCCACCTCGGTCCCGCCGCGGCCAAACTCTCGCCGCCACGCCAGCGCTCGGGCCGCCTCTTCGCGGACGCCGGCCGGGGGCGTGAAGTCGATGCCGTCGTAGATCGCGCGCGACTCCTGGCCGCCAGGGCTCGCCGCGGGGATCTTCTCGGGGCTGTCATCGATCCACACGTCAACGGTGAGTCCGGCTTCTCGGGCTGCGTCTTCCTTCTGCACGTTCGGGCCGCAGAGGATCAGGCCGCCCAGCAGCGGGAACCGCTCGCCAAACGTGTCTTTGATTTCCTGGCGGTTTTCGGGGGTATCCTCGCGGCGCGTGATGCACCACATCGCCACATCGGTTCCGTTCGCATCGTCCAGCAGCGCGTTGAAGAACTCAGGCGCGCGGGCGTAGGTTCGGTCGAAGTCTAGGGCGACGATCATGCGGCAGCCCCCGCAGCAGGGGCCTGGACGCCGTCAGGGGCCGGCGGGGGGGAATCTTGGGGCAGTGGCACTGGAGCCGGGGCAGGGGCCGCAGCGGGCGTCTCAGAGCCCATCACGATCCTCGTCGCCTCAGCCCGTCCAAGCGTCGGATAGGCCACGGTCAGCAGCTCCACGGCGGAAGCCTTCGACAGCGCCCCGCCGGAAACCTGCGCGAGGATCGCCAGCACGCCGTTCACGTCCACGGTCGCAGCGGCGTTCTTCGCAGCCGTCGCCGCCGCGTTGGCGGCCGCCTGCTGGAGCGTCTGCATGTTCATCTGGATAAAACGCTGGTCGCCGCCTTCAACGGTGTTCATGCTCTCGCGCCGCAGAACGTCGTTGATCGAAAGCCAGCCGTCCTGAAGACCGGAATGGTAGTAGGCCGATCTGGCCGCAGCGTCCCCTCGCATCAGTTGCGTGGTGTCAAACTCTGGGTAGTACCCCGCCTCGCGGTCGGCGTAGGTCAGCACGTCGCGGCACAGCGTCGTCTCGAAACGGCGACACCACTCCGTCATCGTGTACGTCAGGTAATCGAGCCCCTGCTGCTCAATGTTGTTGTTGGTCGATCGGTCGAGCATCCCGACAAGGTGCGGCGGAACTCCCAAGACGCGGCAGATTTCCTCAGCCTGGAACTTCCTCGACTCAAGGAATTGGCTGTCTTGGTTGTTGCCTTCAAACGGGATCGGCTTCAGGCCGCCCGTCAGCACCGCCGGCCGGTGGGCGCGGGTCGGGCCGCGGTGGCTCCGCTCCCAGGCGTAGCGGATTTCGTCGCGGGCTTCCTTGGAAAGCTCGTCGCTGTCGGTCGCCAGAATGATGCCAGGCCGGGCACCGTTGCCGAAGTAGGCGGCGCCGTGAATCTCCAGAGCGCGAGCCAGGCCGATGGCATCCTGCGCGACTTCCACAGGCACGATCCCGTTGATGCCGTCATTTGTCAGCCAGCGAAAATGCGTCAGTTGCTCCTGCCGGTAGTGCTGTTCCTCACCGTTGTCGTCGCGGTAGGTGTAGCCCAGCCGGCCCGTCTCCAACTGGCGGACCTTCATCTTTGTCGGATGCAACGGCTCGAGGGCCATGACTTCCGGGGGCGTCAGGCCGATTTCGCTGTCGGGGGTGTAGACCTTCTCGTTGAAGGCTTGGCCGCTGGTGCCGATGTGGACCACCATCTGCCCAACCCATTCCCACGTCGTCTGCCGGGTGTTCGGGCCGTGCAGAAAGAGTCGATTGAGCCAGTGCTCAGCCGCGTAGCGCTCGCCGTCTGGCGTCCGCTGCATCATCCGAATCGGGAGGTTTGCCAGCGTCACCGCAATTCGCCGCAGGCACGCCAGGAAGACGGTCGACCGCAGGGCCTCTTCCTCGTCAACGCGCACGCCGGAAGGGTTCGCGGAGCTTGCGGCCAGAAACCGGCCCGTGTCGTTGTCCCAGAGGAAATTGCGCTCCTCATCGCGCACAGAGTCGAGGAGGCTGTCGGTCACGCTGTCCGGCAGCCAGAGGCCGGCACGTGGGGTCCGCGGGGCGTAGGCGATCATAGGACAACGATTCCGGGTTTCGGCTTCGGGGCCTTGTTCACCATCTGGTCCTGCTCCCACCACCCAAGGGCAAAGATCGCCGCCACCACGCCGTCGATGCGTCCGGTCGACTTTTTCTTGACCGGGCGAACGTCCTCAAACGAGTTGGTGTCAACCGTGACCGCGGCCACCTGCGCCGCCAGGGCCGGGTTGCCTCCGTGCCGAATCTTCCGCTCCAAAACGAGCGCCTCGAATCGCTTCGTAGGGCTCGACATGGCGCGAAAAGACTGGGGGTATTCTTTGACTTTCAGCCCCTCCCCTTGCAGTTCTACGGCCAACTGGGTCGCCCCGGTGATGTCCACAACAATCTGCTCGACAACGTGCTTTTTGGAGAACTCCAGCACCCATTCCCGAATCCGTGCGTGGTCGATCACGTCGCCGTCTGTCGCCACAATCAGCCCCTCGTCGACCCAGCGGCCGTATGGCTGCCGGTCGCGCGTCTCGGCCTCTTGGATGCGGTCCTTCGGCATGAACAGGGTGCAGACCAGATCGAACATCCCGTCGTCGTTGGGGAACCACGCCGCCGCCGCTGAAAAGTCGATCCGCTTCGACAGGTCCATCCCAAGAACGCATTTCCGGCCGTCGAGGTTGCCCACGGGGCCGTTGCAGGACGCCCACCGCTCCGGGTCAATCCACCGGCTCGTTGACTCGGTCCAGACTCCCAGCGATCGCCGGAGCCAGCCGTTCATCGCAGACGGCTTGTTCTTCGCCTCGAGCGCGTCGGCCGCAAACGATTCCTCGGTCATGGTGATGCCCATGCCCGGGTTGCACCGCCTCCACACCTCCGGGGAGAAAAAGTCCTCTCCCGGCTTCGGCCCGTAGATTTTGCCGTAGAACCGCGGGTCGTAGGCTGGATTGGCAATCACCTGCTCGGCGTATTCGTGCTGCTCCCAGCAAAGACTCTGGCGGTCGCTCCCAGCCGTCGTGATCGTGATGATGATTGGCTGCCGGCGGGATCGGCCGGAATAGCGGAGCGAACTCCACAGGAGCGCGTCGGGCTGCGTGTGCAATTCGTCGAAAAACACGAACGAATACGAGGGCCCTTCCGCCGCGCCTGCATCGCGGGAAATGACTGACAGGCTCGATCCGCTGGCCCGGTGGTAGATCGTCCTCGTCGAGCGGATCACCTCGAGTTCGGACGCCAGGCCGGGGGAACGCTCGGTCATGTCCGCCAGTTCGTTGTAAATGACGCTGGCCTGCTTCCGCGTCTTGGCGGCAATGCAACCCAGCGCCCCTGGCTCCCCGTCGCCCAGCAGCATGTAGGCGCCGAGCCACGCAAGCGCCGAAGACTTGGCGTTCTTCTTCGGCACCTCGATATAGCCCAGGCGGAACCGCCGCAGCCGGTCGTCGTTGTCCTCCAGCCATCCAAACAGTGGCCGGATGAGCCAATCGCGGTGCCAGTCGAGGAGTTTGACAGGCTCCCCGGCGCGGGCCGTCGGGGAATCCTTTACGTGGCAACAGAGCGCCTCAATGAACGCTTCAACCGCAATCGCTTTTGCCTCGTCGTAGACAAAGCCGGGGACGTACTCAGCCTGCCGAATACTTGGCGCGCCACTGAGCCAGGGCGGAAAGGGGGTCGGCGCTTCCATGCGTTTTCACCTGCGAGCGGCTGCTCGGGGTCATGCCAAACTCTTGTTCGATCCGCAGGCAAGCCGCGTGATGGCGGTGCATCTGCGTTGCCCACGGGGCCACCTGCGTGAACTTGATTCGCGTCTTCTTCGTGTCGGGATCAACTTCGTAGACCGTGAAATACTCGCCGCCCTGCTTCACCTGTTGATAGCAGATGAGGTAAAGATCGCGCTCAATGCAGTAGCGGGCAATCGTGAACAGATCGGCCTGCGTCAGCACCCGCATGTTCGACGCGGTGCGGACAAAGTCCCGCCAGATTTCCGCCGGTCGCCCTTCAAGCTCAGGCGGGGCAGGGTAGTCGGCCGCAACCGCGTCCGGCGTCGGCTCGGCGTGGTTCACGCCCTTCTTCGACGGGTTGCCCTTCAGCATCTGAATGACGGACGGATCAGGCGGCGGGCCGCGCTTTCCCATTGGTCAAGCCTCCGTGATCACGCCGCAAATGCGTGCCCGCACTTCGGGCAGTTAATTTCCGAACCTCCGCCGCCGCTTGCGTCCGAGGGCACGTCGACAGCCTCAGTCTGGTACAGCCCCGCCTCGTCAGCCAGATCCGCCAGCATCTGCGAAAGCGCCTCGTTCCCCGTATCAACGCCACGCAACAGCGCGTCAAGGTTCGCGGCGTTCGTTTCCGCCAGCGCCGCCAGCGGGTCGAGCGTCGCCAGGATCTTGTCGCCCTCGGCTTCGTCAACGTCCAGCACCAGCACCGGCACCATCTGGTCGCCAAGCGTCTCGGTTCGCAGATGCCCGTCGAGGAGCATCAGCGACCCGTCCGCAAGCCGGCGGGCGATGACGGCGTCTGCAATCCCCACTTCGGCCAGCACGCCCTTCAGCGCGTCGGCCTGGGCGACGGGGTGCGTTCGCCAATTTTTCGGGTTCGGGAGCAGCTCGCTCGCCGGCACTCGGACAAGCTCAACAATGCGGTCGCGGATTTTCATGTGGTCCCTTTCTTCTGGCCCCTCGCACGGTAGCACCCCCGGCAACAGAACCGCCCCGCGTCAGGACGCGTTGAAGCCCGGTAGGACCGGGAGAACGGTTTCCGGCATCCGTGGCAGGGTCGGACGCGGCAAGCCCCGCAGAGGGCCTGCGGTGGCCCCCGGCGCGTGCTCACCACCTCAGCCTCGCACCGGGCACAGGATCGACTGCTCACGCCCCTGCCCTCCGCGCCGCGTTGGTGTCCTTCTGCGTCTTCCTCGAGTGGCACTTGATGCAAAGGCACTGGCCGTTCGATCGGTCGTAGCGGGATTTCCCGTTCTCGCACTCGTCGGTTCCAGGGATGATCGGGGAAATGTGGTCCGCGTGGGCCTCTCGCTGGTCCGAGCAGACGCGCCCGCAGTCAACGCAGGTCCAGTTGTCGCGGACCAGCACCGCCCGGCGCCAGGAGCCGTGCTTGTGGTCGCAGTAGCCCCGGGCCGCGGCGCTGGGGCGGCGCTCCCGGGGGCGCGGGGCCGCAGACGACACCAGCCGCGCCGGCACAAATCGTTCGGGTCGCTTCGGCATTAGGCGGCACCCTTCGCGGCAAGTTTCGCTGCTTCAAGGTTCGCGCGGTAGGTGCGCACGTCGGTCCTGGCAGTTGGGTTGTATCGAGCCCATGCCATGAGATGACCGTGGACGATGTGACAGGGATCGCCGCAGAGCGTCATGAGGTTGGTCGGGTCAAGCTCAAGCGCGGGCTGAAGGTGGAACGGCTGAACGTGATGCACCTCAAGGGCGTCTCGCTGTCCACACGCTTCGCAATCGGGGTGAGCCTTGAGGTGTGCGGCGCGAACGCCGGGCCACTTCGTGGATCGAGGCACGCCACCAGCTGCGGCCAGCCCCGGATCAGTCGGTGAAGGGGAGGCAGCACCAATCGCGCGGCGGAGTAGATTCAGGAGCATAGGGCATCCCTTTCAGCGTCGACCATGTCGTGAACCAGACTGCGGAAGCACGCCCGCGGCTGCCATCCGAGCACCTCCCGGGCCTTCGACGCGTCCCCCAGGAGCAGATCAACCTCCGCGGGCCGGAACAGGGCCGGATCGACCACCACGTGCTCCTGCCACCGCAGCCCCACGCGGGCAAAGGCCAGTTCGCAGAACTCGCGGACGGTGTGCGTCTCGCCCGTGGCGATCACGTAGTCGTCAGGGGTTTCCTGCTGGATCATCAGCCACATCGCCTGCACGTAGTCGCCGGCAAAGCCCCAATCCCGCTTCGCGTCGAGGTTCCCCAGGTGCAGCTCGTCCTGCCGGCCAGCGGCGATCCGGGCTGCTGCGCGGGCAATCTTCCGCGTCACGAACTCCTCGCCGCGCCGTGGGCTTTCGTGGTTGAAAAGGATGCCGCAGGACGCGTGGAGGCCGTAGCTCTCGCGGTAGTTCACGACTTGGTGATGAGCATAGACCTTCGCGCACCCGTAGGGGCTGCGAGGGTGGAACGGGGTCGCCTCGTTCTGCGGCGCCGTGCCTAGCATCCCGCCGAACATTTCCGATGACGAAGCCTGATAGAACCGGGCGCGCGGAGCGTACTGAATAACCGCGTCAAGCAGCCGAACCACGCCCACGCCGGTCACGTCTGCCGTGTACTCGGGCTGGTCGAACGAATCGCCAACGTGGCTCTGGGCGGCGAGGTTGTAGATTTCGTCGGGCTCAACCTCGTCAACAATCCGCGCGATGCTGCCGCCGTCTGCCATGTCGCCGCGGTGAAGCGTGACGGCTGGCAGATGGGCAATCCGGCCGCAGGTGTCGCTCGAGGAACGACGCACGATCCCGTGAACCTCGTAGTCTTTGGCGAGCAACAACTCGGCAAGGTAGCTGCCGTCCTGGCCCGTGATGCCGGTGATGAGGGCGCGTTTCACTTCCACGTCCCACCCACATTGACACTCGCCTGCGACAGCCGCCAATCCGTCGCCGTGCGGACATAGGCATCCGCCGCCCGCCACGTCCCGCCCACGTTCACCGACAGTTTCCGCGGCAACCCGCCACCGCGATCCGGCAGCGGCGTCAGGCCGATCCCG
>Ga0114960_10001913_pt1 | contig 16518 bp, 17 predicted proteins | sample C_130625_MF_Meta_FD_92637 | JGI IMG/M metagenome (GOLD analysis project Ga0114960, IMG submission 92637) | Freshwater microbial communities from Lake Croche, Canada to study carbon cycling - C_130625_MF_MetaG | ecosystem: Environmental > Aquatic > Freshwater > Lake | place: Lake Croche, Canada... | reverse complement strand
TATTGCGGGAAAAAACAAGCCTCAACAAAACAAAAAAAAAAAAAAAGCCCACGCCAAGCCCAAAAAAAAAAAAAAAAAAGGGGGGGGGGGTGCCGACTGCAGCATTGGACGATTGCATTGCGAAACAAAAGGGTTTCGCAATGGGGGGAGGGGCTTTAGATTGTGTTCAGATTTGAGCGGAGTCCGTGGCTTCCATATCGCTGCTGGCCTTATTTGCCATATTTGGCTACCTGGTGGTGGAACTGGTAACAAGGGTTTTTGCCTGAATCTGCTAAATCAACCTGCTGATTCAACAGCTTTGCAGAGAATTAACCTAGCAAATCCACCCATGGGTGTCCCAGCCTATTAATTGCAACCCTGCACAGAGATGCGATAGCTAAATCCAGTGCTGCCAGGGTCAGCACTGGCGCCAATCTTGAAGTTCACCTGGCTGATCTCCTTGCCAGGCACCGCCTGGAACGGCCCAAACATCGCCCCTTGACCTAGGGGAGGCACCATCAATTCGTTAACAACCTGCAAGTTTGTGCCGTCACTGAATTTTAAAAAGGCCGTGATCGGATACCGGGCCTTTTCACTAGACTGGGCAGTAAAAAATAGCTTGTAACTCTGGTAGGGCTGATTCACCGCAAAGTCGGTGTTCCAGTTGGTCCGTCCCAGCAACATGCCAAAAGGGGAAACCTTTGGGGCGTCCACTCGTTTTGCCACATTGATGCCGCCATTGCCGCCAATTACGGGCAAAAAACTGCAGCTCTGGGCTTGAGCCAGCTGGCACCAGCTGAGGCTGGCCACGGCCGCCAGCGGGATCAGGCCGGCGCGGATCCGGTTAGGGGTCATCGGAAAAGCCATCAACGCTTGCCACGGGGAGTGTCACTGGGACCAAGAAAAACAAGCACAGTTCCCACCACCACAATCAGCACCAGCACGCCAGCACCAATAATCGGGAGAAGTAGTTCCTGATCCATCATTAAAGCTTAGCTATGGAACAGCAATACCAACCCCTGGCGCACCTGATGGAACTCACGTTCCTCCCGGCTGAGGTCGAGGCCCACCGCTAACCCCTCCTGCAGGGCCAGGTCAAACGGGGGCTGGGCTGGTATCGCACCGGCTGTCCAAAGGGCAGCGATCCCCACCTGCGTGGCATGCCACTCAAATCGATCGGTGCTGCCGATGGGCTCTTCCTTGAGGGCTTCCTCCAGCAGGGAATACAGCGCCATGGGGCCCAAAACCTGCCGCCAGCTTGCAGGCCCAGGCTGGCCTCCGCAAGAACCCGTGAGCTTTCGTAGTGCTGGGTCCGTTTGGGGCCCGCCTACGCTCCGCCCCAATGAGCCTCTTTCCTTTCCCCACAGCCCTGGTGCACGAGTGGTTTAGCCCTCGCTCGGTGGGGGGCGCCGAGCTGGTGGTGCGCGAACTTGATGGGCTGCTCAATCCCCAGCTATTTGCCCTGGTGGATGGGGAAAGTGCTTTGCCCCAGAGTTGGCTGGCGGGCCGCTCGATCCGCACCTCCTTCATCCAGCAGTTGCCCTTTGGCCCCAGCCATGTGCAGCAATACCTGCCGCTGCTGCCCCTGGCCATCGAACAGTTGGACCTCGCTGGTTTCCCCATGGTGCTCAGCAGCAGCCACCTGGTGGCCAAGGGGGTTTTAACCGGTCCCGATCAGTTGCATGTGAGCTATGTGCATACCCCGGTGCGTTACGCCTGGGACCAGATGCAGGCCTACCTGCGCGGCTCCAAAATCGCCCGTGGCCCCCTGGGCCCGTGGGTGCGGTGGCAGCTGCACCAATTACGCCAATGGGATGTGCTGAGCAGCAGCCGTCCCGATCACTTAATCGCCAATTCCCGCTTCACCGCCCGCCGCATCGCCCGCTATTGGGGCCGCCGCGCCACGGTGCTACCGCCACCGGTGGCGGTGGAGCGCTTCGATTGGCAGCAACCCCGTGCAGATTTCTATCTATCCGTATGCCGTTTGGTGCCCTACAAGCGGGTGGATCTGGTGGTGCAGGCCTGCCGCGCCCTTGATCTGCCCCTGGTGGTGGTGGGGGATGGCCCAGATCGCCAACGCCTCGAGGCCCTGGCCGGGCCCTCCACCCAGTTTCTAGGCCGCTGCGCCGCCAGCGAAGTGGAGCAGTTAATGGCCCGCTGTCGTGCCTATGTGTATGCCGGGCTTGAGGATTTCGGCATTGCCCCGGTGGAGGCCATGGCCGCCGGGGCGCCGGTGATTGGCCTGGGCCAGGGGGGGCTGCTGGATTCAGTGCGCTGCCTGCGCCAGGACCCCAGCAACGCCACCGGAATGCTGTTTCCGCATCAACAACTGGCTGATCTCCAGGGGGCGCTGGCGGCCTTCGAGGCGGGGCAACTCTGGCAACAACTACCCGCCGAACGCCTGCGGCTCCAGGCCGAATCCTTTGCTCCAGCTGTCTTTCGCCAACGCTTAAGTGACCTCTTGCTGGACTGGTGGGACCAGCACCGCAGGGGAACCCTGGGCTCTGTGCCTGTGGGTTAGCTGACCTAGCGGGCCTGGGTTCACTTCTGCCCCATTTGTACGGTGCTATCAGACCCGTGGAGGCGATGCTCTCGCGACCACCCAGCTTGTTGACCCCCCTCGGGGGCCTGGAGTCGCCAGGGTCCGTTTCAGGTTTAAACAACCTTGCGCCCCTGCGCCGCCCGCGGCAGCTGGTGCGGCCCATGGCCGCCCTAAAGCGCACTGGCGACATCAGCTTTGCCTTAGCCCTGCTCAGCCTCGGGGCACCGCTATTTCTAGCCATCGCCCTGTTGGTAAAAATCACCTCCCCAGGGCCGATCTTTTTTGTGCAGAAACGCATTGGCCGCCGCTATCGGCGCTTTGGTTGCATCAAGTTCCGCACCATGGAATTGGATGCAGACCAAAGGCTTAAGTCTCTGCTGGAAAGTTCCCCACAACTCCAAGCGGAATTTGCCAAGGACCACAAACTGAAAAACGACCCCCGCATTACTCCGATCGGCCAATTCTTGCGGGTTACCAGCCTCGATGAATTACCCCAGCTGATCAACATCCTGCGCGGTCAAATGAGTGTGGTGGGGCCGCGGCCGATCGTGCAGGCGGAGATTCCCCGCTACGGGGAAGCCATGGACACGGTGTTGTCTGTGCGCCCAGGTCTCACGGGGCTCTGGCAGGTGTCTGGCCGCAATAACCTCAGCTACCGCCGCCGGGTGCAGCTGGACCTCGCCTATGTGCGCCGGGGAGGGCTGATGCTCGACCTCAGGATTCTGATCTGCACCATAGGAGTGGTGCTTTTCCCCTCAGATAAGGGCGCCTACTGATCCATCGCTTGGGCCGCTGTCCATAGCAGGGCCCAGCCCTTGGCCACAGCCAACCAGATCAAAGCCGTCCGTTGGCTCAGCCCTAGCATCTGCTGCACTGAGGCCCCTGTGACCGGCCCGGCGCCAGCATTTAGCAGGGGTTTTTGGCGCAGCTGCCCGCCGTAATAATTCGCCCCCCCCAGCTGCACCCCCACCGCATGGGCATAGGCCGCCTCCGATACCCCGGCATTGGGGGAAGCATCGGAGGCGCCATCGGCTAGGGCTGGGGCTAGCTGGCCCAGGCTTAGGGCCGTGAGCCGGCAGGGCAGCCAGGTGAGCAGGTCATCGAGCCGGGCCCCGGCGGTGCCCAGCCAGCGCAGCCGGCCGGTGCGGTAGCCCAGCATCGAATCAAGGGTGCTGCTGGCCTTGTAGGCCCAGGCAAAGGCCAGGGGACCCGGAGCCTGGGGGGCCAGGCCCCACACAAAGGCGCCCATCAACATCCAAAAAAGCGGCGCAAACAGGCCATCCACAGCATTCTCTGAGGCGGTTTCCGCCGCGGCCCGCAACAGTTCCTGCCGGGGTAAACCCTCCACATCCCGGCCCACGATCCAGGCCAGCCGTTGGCGGGCCAGGGACAAATCCGGCGGCTCAAGGGCCAGGGGCTCCAGCACCGCCTCCACCGCCAGCCGCAGGCTGCGGCCGGCCAGGGCACTGGCCAAGCCCACCACCACCAATCCCATGGCAAGCCAGCCCGGCCAGCCCCCAGGGCCACCGCTGAGCCGCAAAAGTTGTTCCAGGGCCCAGCCGGCAGCGGCGCTGGCAACCACCACCACGGCGGCCAGCAGCGCCCCCCCCCACCGCAGCTTCGAGGGGCGATCAGCCGCCCAGGTCTCCACCCCCTGGCGCAGGGCCCCGATGGTGGCGCCCATGACCTGCACCGGATGCACACACCAGCCAGGGTCGCCAGCTAGGCGGTCGAGGCCACTGGCGGCAGCCACCAGCAGTACGGGCAGGAGCGGCGTAATCGGCAGCTGGTGGGCCAGGGGGCTGGGGCTCAGGCGGCCTTGAGCCAGCTGAACATTGAGCGCAGACCCTTACCCACCTTTTCAATCGGGTGCTGGCTATCGCGGTTGCGCACTTCGGTCATCTGGGGCTTGCCGGCCTCACATTCGGCCACGAAGTTGCGGGCGAAGGTGCCATCTTGGATTTCGGCCAAAATCTTGCGCATCTCCGCCTTGGTGTCGGCGGTGATCAAGCGGGGCCCACTCACATAGTCGCCATATTCGGCGGTGTTGGAGATCGAATCGCGCATGGCGGTAAGACCGCCCTTCACCATCAGATCCACAATCAATTTCACTTCGTGCAGGCACTCGAAGTAGGCCAGCTCGGGCTGGTAACCAGCCTCCACCAGGGTTTCAAAACCAGCCTTCACCAGTTCGCTTAGGCCGCCGCAGAGCACCGCCTGCTCGCCAAACAAATCAGTTTCGGTTTCTTCCTTGAAGTTGGTTTCAAGGATGCCGGCGCGGGTGCCACCGATGCCCTTGGCGTAGGCCATCGCCAGGGCGCGGGCATGGCCGGAGGCATCCTGTTCAATGGCAAACAGGGCGGGGACGCCCTGGCCGTTTTGGTATTCCCAGCGCACGGTGTGACCAGGACCCTTGGGGGCCACCATCACCACGTCCACATCAGCGGGCGGCACGATCAAACCGAAGCGGATGTTGAAGCCGTGGGCAAAGCTGAGCACCTTGCCGGCGCTCAGGTGCGGGGCAATCTCAGCGTCGTAAACCGCCTTTTGAAACTCATCGGGCAGCAGCACCATGATCCAATCGGCCTTGGCGCAGGCCTCGGCCACGGTCAGCACTTCCAGGCCATCGGCCCGGGCTTTGTCGGCGGAGCGGCTGCCCTCGTAAAGGCCCACCAGCACGTTCACGCCGCTGTCCTTGAGGTTCAGGGCATGGGCATGGCCCTGGGAGCCGTAGCCGATGATTGCCACCGTTTTGCCGTTCAGCAGGCTGAGGTCGGCGTCGCTGTCGTAATAAAGGGTGGCCATCCGGTCTACGGGGGAAGCAAACCGCAGATCCTAGGCCTCGTTCGGATTGCTGATCACCCGATCAATCAGGCCATATTCCTTGGCCTCCTGGGCGCTGAGGAAGTAATCACGGTCGGTGTCCTTGGTGATTTTTTCCAGGCTCTGGCCGGTCATATCTGCCATTTGCTGGTTGAGCTGATCCTTCAGCCGCAGAATTTCCCGCGCTTCAATTTCAATGTCGCTGGCCTGCCGTTGGCTGGTGCCCCCCAGGGGCTGGTGGATCATGATCCGGCTATGGGGCAAAGCCAGCCGCTTGCCCTTGGTGCCCGCCGCCAACAGGAAGGCCCCCATGCTGGCCGCCAGGCCCACACAGATGGTCACCACCTCAGATTTCACGTATTGAATCGTGTCGTAGATCGCCAGGCCAGCGGTCACAGAACCCCCAGGCGAATTGATGTACAGATAGATCGGTTTGCTGCTGTCGTCTGAGTCGAGGTAGAGCATCTGGGCCACCAGCCCATTGGCTACGGCGTCATTTACCTCCTGGCCCAGAAACAGGATTCGCTCCACCCCCAAACGGGTGTAGATGTCTACCCAGCGCTCGTATTGGCTGCCGGGGAGGCGATAGGGAACGCTGGGGGTGCCGATGGGCATGGCTAGGAAGTGAGGGGGGAATTAAAAAAAGGAAACAGGGCAGCTAGCCCTAGGGCCGCATTCAGCTGGCCGGCAGGGGGGTGGGCAGATCTTTCTTGCTGGAGAGCACCCGATCGATCAATCCGTACTCCACCGCCTGCTGGGGGGTGAGATAGGTCATGCGGTCGGAATCCTCCGCCAATTGCTCCGCGCTGCGACCGGTGTTCTCCGCCAGCATTTCCAACATGGTGCGCTTGTTTTGCAGCACCTCCTTGGCCCGAATCTGAATGTCTGTGGCCTGGCCCCTGGCGCCGCTGCGGGGTTGGTGAAGCACGATCGAGGCATGGGGCAGGGAGGCCCGCTGGCCCTTGGTGCCCGCCGAAAGAATCATGGCCGCCGTGCCCATGGCCTGGCCAATGCAAATGGTGTGCACCGCCGGCCGCACGTAGCGGATCGTGTCGCAGATTGCAAACGCCTCGGTTTCAAAACCAATGGCATCGCCGGAATACCAGCTGGTGCCCGTGGAGTTGATGTAGAAGAAAATTGGCTTATCCGGGTTGTCAAATTCCAGATAGAGCAGCTGGGCAATGATCAGCTCGGTTACATCAATGCCCATCTGCCGCTTGGCGTCGTCGTCGGAAAACAACGGCAAACCGAGATAAACGATCCGCTCCTTGAGCAGCAGCGAGGGCAGATCTGGGGGGGGGGTGCGGAAGCTGGCACCGCCGCCTTCGTAGTAGGGGGCCGACACAGCCCGGGGGGGGAAGGCGTCTAAGGGCGCGGACATCGGCGGACGCGAAGGCCGTGAGCCTAGCGAGGGTCGGTGACCCGGGCGAACACCATGCGCCCGGCCGGGGTTTGCAGGGCGCCGGTCACGGTGACGGCCAAGCGCTCCCCTATGCCCCCACGGCCCCCCTCCACCACCACCATCGTGCCGTCCTCCAGGTAGCCCACCCCCTGGTCTGGCTCCTTGCCCTCCCGCACGATCTTCAGCTGGAGCAAATCTCCCGGTTGCACCTCCAGCCGCAGGCTGATTACCAGTTCGCTGAGGTTGAGGGGGCGCAGGTTCTGCACCTGGGCCACCTTGGCCAGGTTGTAATCAGTGGTCACCAGCAAGCCATCGGTGTCTTCCGCCAGTTTCAGCAGCTTGTCGTCTACGCCTTCCCCCTCGTAGCGGGTGTTGTTCACCACCAGCCGCCGGCCGTAGCTATCGCGCAGTTCGGCCAGCAATTTCAAGCCGCGACGGCCCTTACCGCGTTTTTCGCCATTGCCCGAATCGGCCAGCTGCTGCAGCTCATTGATCACACACTGGGCCACGATCACCTGGCCCTCCAGCAAACCGCAATCCAGCAGGGCCTTGATCCGACCGTCGATGATCACACTGGTGTCGAGGATCTTGGGGCTAGCCGGTTGCAACACCCCATCGGCCACCAGCAGGGCCTCGGCGCTGGTGGGGTTAAACAGCCGCAGCAGGGTGCGCCCATGGACCTCCGCCAGGTTGTAGCCACTCACCCCGAAGAACACATTGCTCATTACCGCGGCCAGGGGCTTAACGAAACCCACCTCCCAGGGCAGCGGCAGCAACAGGATCGGCGCCAGCAAAAGATTGGCCACCAGCAGCCCCAGGATCAGCCCCAGGGCGCGACTGATCAGCAGGTCGGTGGGCATGGTGCGCACCTGCCGCATCAATTTCTGGCGCAGCTGCTGAAAGAAAAAGCCAGCCAAGAGGCCAAAGAAGGCGCCAAAACCGCCCAGCACCCATCGCAACCCCTCCAGGTTGGTGACCTGCACCAGCAGCCTTTCCGGCAGCAGGTCCACCCCCAGCCAGCCGGAGGCGGCACCGGAGATCAGAAACAGAATCAGGATCAGCGCGTCGACCATCAAGCCCTGGGGATCCAGCAGAAGGCCAAGGGGCCCATGGGGAGATTGCCATGAGTGTGCCGCTTCCACCCCATCGGCGCTTGCCCCGCAGCCTCTATCTCCATATCCCGTTCTGCCATCGGCGCTGTTTTTACTGCGATTTTCCTGTGGTGCCCCTCGGGGATAAGGCCGACGGTGCCCATTCCGCCTCGGTGGCCAACTACCTCAAGCAATTACAGCAAGACCTGGCCGCCGCCCCCGCCGGACCGCCCCTATCCACCATCTACGTGGGCGGCGGCACCCCTTCGATCCTCAGCCCAGCCCAGCTGGGGGCCCTGCTGGGGCAGGTGCGGGACCACTGGGGCCTGGCCCCAGGGGCCGAGGTCACCCTGGAGATGGACCCGGCCAGCTTTGATCGAGCCCGGCTGGAGGCGGTGCTGGCCCTGGGGGTAAATCGGGTGAGCCTGGGGGGCCAGAGCTTCAACGATGGGGTGCTGGCCGGGTTGGGGCGCAGGCACAGCGCCCAGCAGCTCCGGGAGGCCTGTGGCTGGTTGCGGACGGCCAGCGCCCATGGGGCCTTGGCCAGCTGGAGCCTTGATCTGATCGTGAACCTGCCCGACCAAAGCGCGGCGGCTTGGCAGCAGGACCTGGAAGCCGCCCTGGCGGAAGCGCCCCCCCATCTCTCGATCTACGACCTGATCGTGGAACCCGGCACCGTGTTTGAGCGGCGCCAACGCCAGGGAACCCTGGCCCTGCCGGAGGAGGGGGCCGCCGCCGAACGGCTCACCTTCACCCACCAACAGCTGGCGGCAGCGGGCTACGGCCACTACGAAATCAGCAGCTGGGCCCTGCCCGGCCATGGGTCCCGCCACAACCGGGTGTATTGGAGCGGCGCCAGTTGGTGGGCCTGCGGCCTGGGCTCCACCGCCGGCGTTGATGGCCAACGGCTGGCCAGGCCCCGCACCCGGGAGGCCTATGGGGCCTGGCTGCAGCAGCGGGCCGGGGCCCAAAGGGAGGGGCTGGCAGAGGTGGGGGCCTTGCCCCCCCTCGATGAACTGCTGCTGGTGGGCCTGCGCCGCCGGGAGGGGGTGAACCTCGCCTGGTTGGAGGCCACGGGGGCCTGGCCCCAGGGTCAGCCCCTGGCCGAGGCCCTGGCGGCACCGCTGGCCCCTTGGCTGGAGCGGGGCCTGGTGCAGCTGGAGGGGCAACAACTGCGCCTGGTGCCCCCGGAGGGGTTCAGTCTTAGCAATGCCGTGTTGCGGGATCTGTTGGTTTGGTGGGACCAGCAGGGGGCTGGGCAGGATCGGCCTGCACCGCCTGCACCCAGCCCCGCAGGGCTTCGCTAAACAGCTGGGTCCCCGGCAGTAGCGCCGGGGAGAAGGGCGGCTGCTGGGGGGTGAGGCCCAACAGGTCAGCGCTAACGCGCACCTGGCCATCGCAGTCGTCGCCGGCCCCGATGCCAATCACCGGCAGCAGCAGCTCCCGCCGCAGCCGCCCGGCCAGCTCCGCGGGCACGTGTTCAAGCACCAGGGCAAAGCAGCCGGCGGCCTGCAGGTTTAGGGAGCTTTGGCGCAGCCTTTCCTGGGCCAGGGGTTCGGTGGCCTGGCGGCGATAGCCCAGCTGGCGCACCGACTGGGGGGTGAGCCCCAGGTGGCCCATCACCGGGATGCCACTGCGCACCAACCGATCGATCACCGCCAGGGTTTCCGGTTCGGCCCCCTCCAGCTTCACGCCAAGGCATGCGGTTTCCTTGAGGAACCGGCCGGCGGCGGCCACGGCCTGGTCGGCGCCGCATTGGTAGCTAAGAAATGGCAAGTCACAAACCATTGGCGTGTGGGCCAAGCCCCGGTCCACGGCCGCCGCATGGTGCAGCATCGCTTCGAGGCTCACCGGCAGGGTGGTGCTGTGGCCCAGGCTCACCATGGCCAAGGAATCCCCCACCAGCACCAGATCCACCCTGGCCGCCTCCGCCCAGCTGGCACTCATGGCATCCCAGGCGGTGAGCACCGTGATCGGCTGGCGTTCCTGCTTGCGCCGCTGCAACAGCAGGGGGAGCTGGGGGGGGGTAAGGCTCAAGGCAACTCCAGGCCGCAGCTATTGCTAGCATCCAAAAGACTCGGATCCATGCGGCTCCGACGCCTAAACCTGGTCAGAACCGGAAGGCGGCAGCCACACGGGATGCTCGAGGCAGGCGTGGACTCCGGGTCACCTAATCAAATCAGCTGCCCACAGCCCTAATTTTGGTTGTTGCGTTGCTGGCGGCTCAGCAGGAATGAGGGGATCCGGACCCCACTGCTATCGAGAATCTGGCTGTTTTCCCTGGAGGGCGTTTCCAGCAGGGCGTTGTGATGTTGGCGCTGGGGTACGTAGATGCCACCACCTTCGAAGCCAGTGGCAATCACGGTCACGTGGATTTCGCCCTCCAACTGCTCATCCACCACGGCGCCCACAATGATGTTGGCCTCGGGATCCACCACGTCGTAGATCACCTCTGAAGCGGTGGTCATGTCTTCAAGGGTCATGTCGCGGCCGCCGCTGATGTTGATCACACAGCCCCGGGCTCCGTCGATGCGGGCCGATTCCAGCAGGGGGCTGCTCATGGCGGCCATGGCGGCCTCCGTGGCCCGGGAACGGCCGGAGCCGATGCCGATGCCCAGCAGGGCCGTGCCGGCTGAAGCCATCACCGAACGCACGTCAGCAAAATCCACATTCACCAGGCCCGGCTTGGTGATGATGTCGCTGATGCCCTTGACGCCACTGCGCAGCACCTCATCGGCCGTGCGAAAGGCCTCCTGCAGGGGGGCTCCGGAGATTGAATCCCGGAGGCGATCGTTGGGAATCACGATCAGGGTGTCCACATGCTCCGCCAGGCGGGCGATGCCCTCCTCGGCCTGGCGCATGCGCTTACGCCCCTCAAAGGTGAAGGGCTTGGTGACGATTGCCACGGTGAGGGCCCCCGATTCCTTGGCCACTTCGGCCACTATCGGTGCCGCACCGGTGCCGGTGCCACCGCCCATGCCAGCGGTAATAAACACCAGATCTGTGCCCTCGAGGGCCTGCTGCAACTCAATCCGGGATTCTTCCGCCGCCTTCTGACCTATGGCCGGGTTGCCGCCGGCCCCTAGGCCCCGGGTGAGCTTCATACCCAGCTGCACCCTTTGGCTGGCTGAAGCATTGAGTAGGGCCTGGGCATCGGTGTTGAGCACCCAAAAGCCCACCCCATGGAGCTCCGAGGCGATCATGCGATTCACGGCGTTGCTGCCGCCACCACCAACGCCAATAACTTCGATCCGTGCCGTTTGGCTAGGAACAATCCCCTGGCCTGCCAGGACGCTACGGGTAGCGTCACTCCCCTCTTGGGCCTTGGCTTGGTAACTATCCATGGCCGGGCGGGCACCGTTTAGTGGTTGTTGCATTATCCAGGAGGCGGCCCAGGGCTACGGAATATCCGAACAGGATTGCCCGTTTAAGGCGAAAGCGCAACGTTTTGAAAATGTTATTTCCGTGATGTCCCCATCACCAACTCCGGGTGCTCCGGATCACTCAAGTCTAGGGCCCTGGCCCCAGTGGCACCACTGCTTTTCGGCAGTTGGCTGCTGAGATGCGTGAGCACCTGCACCCGCCGGCCCAGGCGATCATCCAGGGGCCCAAAGCGCACATTGCCAAGCCGACCGCTTACCAACCAGAGCTCCCCATTGGCTTCAAAGCGCAACTGCCGCACTTCAGCAGCTTCCGGTAACCCATTTAGCAGCAGCTCCAGGCTGGGTTGGTAACGCTCCTGCCAGCCCACCACTGTGAGGCCTGGCAACCGGGAGGCGCCACTTACCGCCTGCTGCCGGGGGCTGATCCAACGGCCGGTGCGGTCCACAAACCCCTGCTCAGGCCCTGAAGCACTCCGGCGCTGGGCCCGGGCCACCGCCTCCCTTTCCTTGAGCCGAATCGTGAGCCTGGGGGGCAGCATTTGGCGTTGCACTTTCACCTGCTCCACGGGCAGGGCAGCCGCCAGTCGCGATTTCACCCGGGCTGGATCCAGCTGCAGGAGTGGCTGGGGAAAATGCAATCCACTGGCCTGAATCACCTGATCGCGGCTCAGATCAGCGGCGCCGCTCACCTGCACCTGGGCGGGCCCCTCCAGGGTCCAGCCATTGCGTAACACCAACCAACCCAGGCCGGCAGCAGCGGCCACCAGGGCCAGCAGGCGCCAAAGCTGGGCCAGGAGGTCAAGCCGTTTCTTGCGGCGCAATTCCTTGCGCCGTTGCACACCCTCCACCATCAGATTTCGCAGCGGGAACGGCTCATCAATTCATCAATCCAGCGCCGGGCCCGGTCCGCATCGGAGAAGTGCAAGTCTTGCTCGCGGCCAGCGCCAATCAGGCGCAACCGGCAGTTGCCATGGCTTTCCTCCGTGAGAGGGGCATCCCCAGATCCCAGGGAGAGCAGCTCCACCAGCTCCAGTTTCGACACCTCAAAGACCCCCTGGGGTTTGAGCTGACCCGCCTCAAAGCTGCTCCATTCCAGGCGGCCATCCTTGAGGCGCACCGCCCCACCGCCATCCAGCTTGGACAACTCAGCCCCGGCGGCCCATTCCAGAAACAGGCGTTGGCGCCTGCGTTCAAGCCAGCCCAAGGCCATCAACACCAGGAAGGCCACCAGCAGCGGGAGCCAGAGCAGGGCATGGGTCATCGGGCCAACTCCACCAGTTGATGCACTAGATCCTCCAGCGGCAGGCCGCTGGCTGCCCAGAGCATGGGGTACATGCTCTGGCTGGTAAAGCCCGGCAAGGTATTGATTTCATTAATCAATAACCGCCCGCTGGAGCCTTCAAAAAAGAAGTCCACCCGGCTCAAGCCACTGGCCCCCACTGCCTGCACCGCCGCAATCGCCAGCTGCCGGGCCCGCTGGGCCACCGCCTCTGGCAGCTCCGCCGGGATCACCGTGCGGCTGCGACCTTCGCAATATTTCGTGTCGTAGTCGTACCAATCGGCATCAAAACAAATTTCCCCCAGCACCGATGCCTGCAGTTGCTCCCGACCAAGCACGGCGCACTCCAGCTCGCGCACCCGCAGGCCCTGCTCCACAATCACCCGCGGGTCATGGCTGGCGGCCAGCCGCAGCCCCGCCAACAATTCATCCCTGGTTTCAGCCTTGCTGATGCCCACCGAGGAGCCAAGGTTGGCCGGTTTGATAAACCAAGGGCCCTCCAGGGCCTGGACCAGGCGATCCAACAGCGCCTCAGGCTGCGTCAGTTCCCCGGCCGCCACTGCTTGGTAGGGCCCCTGGGGTAAGCCGGCGGCGGCAAAGGCCGCCTTCATTGCCAATTTGTCCATGCCCACGGCGGAGCCCAGCACGCCGGACCCCACAAAAGGCACCTGCATCAAGCTGAACAGCCCCTGGATAGTGCCGTCTTCGCCGTTGGGGCCATGCAGCACCGGAAACCACACATCCACCCCCAGGGCCCCGTCGGGAAAACCCTGGAAGCCCGGCCGCAACGGCTGATGGGGCAAGTTTTCTGGGGCTGGGGGCCGACCCGTGGCCAGGGCCTCGGCGGCGATCGCCTCCCCCCACCAATAACCATTGCGGTCGATATAAAAACGCTGGAGCTGGTAGCGCTCGGCATTGGCACCACTGGCCAAGCCCCGTTCCACGGTGGCAGCCGAGCGGATCGACACCTCGTGTTCACCGGAGGCCCCACCAAACACAAGACCCACCACCGGGCGTTTAGGGCTGTTAGAGGGGGCTACGGGGGCCAAGGGGGTGGCTCGGGGGCCTCAACGTACCAGTGCCGCCCGTGGCAAGGCTCGGCCCGTTAAAGAGAAGGCACGGATCGCCTCAATCCGCACCGGCACCGTGTCGCCCACCCCATGGCCCTCGGCGGGGAAAAAGGTGAGCCGGTTGGTACGGGTGCGGCCCATCAACTGGCTGGGGTCCTTGCGGTTGACCCCTTCCACCAACACCTCCTCGGTGCGCCCCAGGTAACGGCCGCTGCGCTGGCGAGCCGTTTGTTCCACCAGGGCATTGAGTTCCTGCAGGCGCTCCACCTTTACCGCCTCCTCCACCTGGTTGGGCCAATGGGCGGCGGGGGTGTGGGGGCGGGGGGAATAGGCGGCGGTGTTTAACAGATCGAAGCCCACCTCCTCCACCAGGGCCAGGGTGCGGCGGAACTGGGCGTCGGTTTCCCCAGGGAAGCCCACGATGGCGTCGGCACTGATGGCCGCCTCGGGCATCAACTGGCGGATTTGAGCAACGATGCGGCGATAGCGATCGGCGGTGTAACCGCGGGCCATCGCCTTGAGCAGCTCGTCATCGCCGCTCTGGAAGGGCACATGGAAGTGTTCGCACACCTTCTCCAAACTGGCGCAGGCGCGAATCAGCCGTTCGGTGAAGTAGCGGGGATGGCTGGTGGCAAAACGAATCCGCTCAATGCCCTCCACGTCGTGGATCTGCTGGAGCAGGTCCGTGAGCGTGTGCTGGCGCCGGCCCTCGCTGCTGATACCCGGCAGGTCGCGGCCGTAGGCATCGATGTTTTGGCCCAGCAGGGTGATCTCTTTGAAGCCCTGGGCCGCTAGCCCCTCAATCTCCAGGCGTATCGCCCCGGGCAAGCGCGATTGTTCCTTGCCCCGCACCGCCGGCACCACGCAATAGGTGCAGCGTTCGTTGCAGCCGTAGATCACGTTCACCCAGGCACATAAACCACTTTCCCGCCGGGGGCTGGTGATGTCCTCCAGGATCTGGTGTTCGTCGGTGGCAAGCACCTGTTGGCCGCTTTCCACCTGGGTGAGCAGGCTTTCCAAGCGGTTGGCGTGCTGGGGACCCATCACCAGGTCAAGTTCAGGAACCCGCCGCAGCAAGCTCGCCCCCTCCTGCTGGGCCACACAACCGGCCACCACCAAAGTGAGCCCAGGGTTTTCCCGTTTGCGTTGGGCCTGGCGGCCCAGGTAGCTGTAAACCTTTTGTTCAGCGTTATCGCGGATCGTGCAGGTGTTGTACAGCACCAGATCAGCCTGGTCTTCGGCGCTGCCTTGGGCATAGCCCATCACCTCAAGGATGCCCGCCATCCGTTCGGAATCTGCCTTGTTCATCTGGCAGCCGAAGGTGGTGATCCAGTAGGTCCCCCGGGTGGAGTGGGCCATGGGCTGAAGAATGGGCTAGCGAGCCTTACAAGCTCCAGTGTCAACCATGGGCCATGGCAGCCTGAGAGGCGTGGGTCTTGGCTTGGCTGCCAATGCAATTTCAGCTGCGGCGTTTTCCCCTAACCAAGCGGGTGCCCCTCACCATCAGCCGTGGCACCACCGCGGCGGTGGAACACCTATTGCTGGAAATCCACCACCAAGGCCTGGTGGGCCGCGGCGAAACCGGCGGCTTTGACACAGGCCAGCGGGCCTACGAGTTGGGGGACCTGGAGGCGGAACTGCGGCCCTTGCTACCCCCCCTGGAGGCGCAGCTGGGGCAGCAGGATCCCAGCTGTTTCATGGCCCTGGAACCCCTGCTGGCCCCCCTCAGCGGCCCCGCCCGCTGCGCCGTTGACCTGGCCCTGCACGATTTGTGGGGCCAGCAGCTGGGGCAACCGCTCTGGCGCCTCTGGGGGCTGGATCGCCAAGCCTGTAAACCCACCAGCGTCACCCTGGGGCTGGCGGCGCCCAGCCAAATGTTGGAGCGGCTCCAGCTCTGGCGCCAGTGGCTGCCCGCCAACCGCGTGAAGTTAAAGCTGGGCAGTCCAGGGGGCATCGGGCAAGACCAGGCCCTGGTGGAGGCCCTGGGGCCAGCCCTGGCCGGCGCCGAATTACAGGTGGATGCCAATGGCGGCTGGGACCTGGCCGGAGCCAAGCAAATGATTCCCTGGTTGGCCGAGCGGGGGGTGGTGCTGGTGGAACAACCCCTGCCTGCCCGCCCGGGGGATGAACAGGATTTCGCCGCCCTGCAGGGGCTTGCCCCGATCGCCCTGGTGGCCGATGAGAGTTGCTGGACCCTCGAGGATCTGCTGCGGCTCGCCCCCCACGTGCAAGGGGTGAACTTGAAATTGCTAAAAACCGGCGGGCTTGGCGAAGCGTTATTGATGGCCCGCACCGCCCGCAGGCTCGGCCTAAAGCTGATGCTGGGCTGCTACTCCGACAGCAGCCTGCTCAATGGCGCCGCCGCCCAGTTGTTGCCCCTGGTGGAATGGCCCGACCTAGACAGCCACCTCAACCTGCTGGATGACCCCTTCGCAGGGCCCGAGCGAGTGGGTGATCTGCTGCTGCCCAGCGAACGGCCGGGCCTGGGGGTACAGCCATGCTGATGGCCAACCGCCTAACCGCTGATGCGCCGGTGCTGCTGCTCCAGCACGGCGGTTTAACCGATCTCTCCGGCAAAACCGGATTGGCCTTCCTGCGCTATCGCCAGGGGCCGATCGTGGCCGTGCTGGACCCAGCCCATGCCGGGGCAGACCTGCCGCTGCTCACCGGCATTCCCCGGCCGGTGCCAGTGCTTGGTTCCGTGGCGGAGGCCATGGTCTACGGGCCCCAGGTGGCGGTGGTGGGCCTAGCCCCCTCCGGCGGCCGCCTGCCAGAGGCCCTGCACCAGGCCGTAGCTGAAGCCCTGCGGGCGGGGCTGAGTGTGGCCAGTGGCCTGCATACGCGCCTGGGGGACGATCCAACCCTGGCCGCCCTGGTGCAGCCCGGGCGCTGGATCTGGGACCTGCGGCAAGAACCGCCAAACCTGCAGGTGGCCGCTGCCCGGGCGGC
>Ga0114960_10001912_pt1 | contig 16529 bp, 10 predicted proteins | sample C_130625_MF_Meta_FD_92637 | JGI IMG/M metagenome (GOLD analysis project Ga0114960, IMG submission 92637) | Freshwater microbial communities from Lake Croche, Canada to study carbon cycling - C_130625_MF_MetaG | ecosystem: Environmental > Aquatic > Freshwater > Lake | place: Lake Croche, Canada... | reverse complement strand
AGAAAATTCAATAAAAATTAAACCAGTTTTGGAGGGGGTGCATCAATGGGTAATGTGATAGAAAGAATTTCTTGTTCGATGCTATAATAAGAAATTTTATTTAAGCTGTTGAAGGCTAGCATTCCTGTAGTAGGATAAACGAGAAAATAAGAAAGAGAGAATTTCAAGGCCTGTTTACTTTCTTTATTCAATGGAAGCCCTTCTGTTTTATTATTTAAAGAAACAGTATAATTATTGTACAACTGAGTTTGCATGGTATCGTTGATACAATAAAACCAAGTTTCTCCGTTTATTTTTTCTGTTTTAACCACATCGTAAAAAATTCCATTCAAGGTAAATTCCTTACCCGCTTCTTCCCAGTCAATCGCCTTAGTATTTTTAATTTTAACCAATTGGTCTACTGGCAATTGATGCGCCATAGTTTGGGCTATATTTTCCTTATTGATAGCCTGCTGCACCGCATAAACCAGATAGGTACCTATTTGGCTGCTGATGACTAAGAATAACAATATAGATGATACAATACGCTTCAATTCAATGGCTTTTAGGGTCCTAAATTTAAGTTGTTTTTGCTTAGCAGCAGCATAAAAAGCACCATGCAACCCCTTTAAAAGATTCCTAGTTATAATTAGCAAAATATTTTTTAACTTCCCTATACAAATCAATTTTATGGCCAACAGACGTAATTTTATCCAACACCTAGGCCTGATGGCAGGTGCATTCTCCGCCAATAGCTTATTCAATCAAGCGCATGCCGCTGAATTTCAACACCTTAACCTTCAGAAAAAATTAGTCTCTGCCAAAGATTTGGCCATGGATGAGGATTATTGGTCGGTGATTCAACAAGGCTATACTGTTAATCCTGCCTTTGTGAACTTAAACAATGGTGGTGTGAGTCCTAGCCCAAGAATTGTACAAGAAGCAGTGGATACTTTTAATAAGATGACCAACGAAGGTCCCTCTTATTTTATGTGGCGCATTTTGGATCAAGGCAGAGAACCACTGAGGTATAAATTAGCACAACTGGCTGGATCTGATCCAGAAGAAATTGCCATCAACAGAAATTCGACCGAGGCATTGAATACGGTTATTTTTGGATTGAATTTAAAAGCGGGTGATGAAGTCATTGGCACGAAGCAAGATTATCCCAATATGATCAATGCTTGGAAACAAAGAGCAGCAAGGGAAGGGGTCGTTTATACACAACTTAATTTTCAGTACCCCATAGAGAACGACGAAGAAATTGTAAATGCTTTTGAAAAAGCCATTACCCCTAAAACAAAAATATTTCATATCACCCATGTGGTGAATTGGGTAGGTCAAATTATGCCGGTCAAAAAATTATGCGACCTAGCTAAAAAACATAATATTCAAACCATTGTAGATGGTGCCCATAGTTTTGGTTTGATGGATTTTAAAATCCCAGATTTTGGTTGTGATTACTTTGGTACTTCCTTGCATAAGTTTTTATCTGCCCCCATCGGCAGTGGCATGTTGTGGATTAAAAAAGAAAATATAGAAAAAATTTGGCCATTGATTTGTAATGATAATCCTAAAGGTACCGATATTAGAAAATTTGAAACCCTTGGTACCAGAAGCTTTCCTATTGAACAAGGCATTGGCGAAGCTATTAATTTTCATACCGCCATTGGGAGTAAGCGTAAAGAAGAACGCATTCGCTATTTGAAAAATTATTGGGCCACCCGTGTTCAAAATATTCCAAAGGTAAAAATTAAAACTTCTTTAAAAGATGCCTACTCCTGTGCGATTTGTGGCGTGAGCATCGACGGTATGACCCCTGGTGAATTAGACAACGCTTTATTCAATGATTATAAAATTCATACGGTGGGCATTGTTTGGGAAAACATTAGTTGCGTGCGCATTACACCGCATGTCTATACGCGACTACAAGATTTAGATAAGTTGGTCTATGCGATTGAAAAAATTGCAAAGAAAGCTTAATTTAATTTTTAAACTACCAATAAAAAAAGCTCGCCTCCATTAAGGGACGAGCTTTTTTATTGAATAGAAATATTATACTTAGGGCTTTTTTACTGTTGGATAACTAACGCCCAACTGCTCTAAATAAGTACCAAATTTTTCTGGTTGATAATAAAAAGGTCTCATTTCTTCTCTATATTTCTGCATGATTTCTTTATTCAAATGAATAGCAGGTGGATCAGTGGCAGAAATAAATGGAATGTATTTTACCTCCTTGGTTTGCACATTGGTATAATACGCTTTGGCCTCTTCAATTAATTTAGGATTGGTAAAACAATCCAATAAAGTCATGGCTGTTGCTTCTGCGCCGGCCAAAGATCCTTTGTGGGCGATAGGTGTAGCCATGGCAATGGCATCTGCCCAATGATGTCCCTTGGTACCAGGAATATTGGCTGGAAACCTTAACACAATGGTGGGCACAGCCCAAGAAATATCCGCTATATCATCTGAACCACCACCCCATGAAAAAGCAACAGAGCCTTTTAAGGTATCAATGGTCGTTTTTAAACCATCAATTGGTTTGCCCTCCATGTCTTTTTTAGGCGCTTCCACCAACACTTGCACCGCCTTGGCCATTTGAATGTCTTTATCATCCCAAATAGGCATACCCACTTTTTTAATATTGGCATACATGGCTTCTGCCAGTGGCTTATTAAAATGTCCTGGCCATGCCGTGCCTAAAATTTGATGTGTTACTGTTGTACCTGACATCAGTGCTGCCCCTTCAGCAATTTTTATGCCTGTTTCGTAATTGGCTTTAATGTCTTCATAAGTGCGTTCTCTAAAATAATACCAAACACTTGCTTTACTTGGCACAACATTGGGTTGGTCACCACCATCCACTACTACATAATGAGAGCGATTGGTGGGTTTTAAATGTTCTCTTTTAAAATTCCATCCAATGTCCATTAATTCCACACCATCTAAGGCGCTTTTCCCACGCCAAGGTGCACCGGCTGCATGCGCCGCTTCTCCATTAAAATCAAAACGTGCACTCACTAAACCATTGCCTCCATTGTCACCATAATTAGAACCAAAGTCTCCACTTACATGCGTAAAAATGCAAGCATCAATATTTTTAAAATAGCCATCTCTTACATACCAAGCCTTGGTACCCACCAATTCTTCAGCAACACCAGGCCAAATAACAATGGTCCCTGGTAGATGTTCTTTCTCCATCATTTCTTTCATCGCAATGGCAGCATAAATAATAACAGCTTGTCCAGAATTGTGTCCTTCGCCATGGCCTGGAGCGCCCTCTACGATTGGATCTTTGTAAGCCACGCCTGGTTTTTGAGAGGCTTTAGGAATACAATCAATATCACTGCCTAGTGCAATCACTGGTGAACCACTGCCCCATTTGGCCATCCAAGCCGTAGGTACATTAGAAATATTTTTTTCAATAGCAAAACCATTTTTTGCTAAAACGCTGGTTAAATAAGCAGAGGTTTCAAATTCTTGAAATCCTAATTCACCAAAACTAAAAATTTGATCCACCATCACTTGCACCTCTTTCGCGTGGCCAGCAACACTAGTAGCCAATTTTTGTTTCATCGATGCAATATCTTTTTCTGTATATTTTTTTTGTGCAATAACAGGCAGGCACATTAAAAATGCAAAGCTAAAAAAACATAAATACCCAAATCGAATCATGTATTTTTTCATAGAGTTAATTTGAATTTAAGTTACATAAAAATGCAATAAGAATAGCTACTTAGTTTAAAATCATTTTTATCTCAAAAAACCCAATTCGTAAAATAATGAATAGCAACAGCTTAGCCTATTGCAAAGAATAAATAACCAATTAAAAAGGTACAATTGAACCTAATTTTTTAGATAAATTTTTCGGTTGATTTCTAATAGGTTTAGCTGCTTTAAACGGATTTTATAAAATAATTTTGATCCATTACTTTATTAATAAAATTTAAATGAATGAATAAAATATTTTTATATTTTCTTGCATTACTTTTTTCAAAATACATGCATGCACAAAAATCATTTACGGCATTTGTAAATGTAAACAGCAGTCAGGTCAAATATGAAAAAAGCGGCCTGGTATGGAGTTTTGGAGAAACTGTATTTACAGAAACCTTGGTCCATCCCTCCGGTTTTATTTTCACTGGCGGTTTATTGCAGCCCAATAATTATACTAGTGCTGAACTTTCTAATAGGATGGAGCATTTAAAATTTTTCATAGGGCCCAACCCTGTATTGGATCGCATCAATATTTTTTGTGATGAACTAGGCATCATAATAAAGCGCATTCAAGTAGCTGATGCCTTTGGTCAAACCAAGCAAGTACATGAAGGACCATTTTCTGGAGTCAATTTTAAAAAACAGATTCCACTTGTTTCGGTAAATACGGGGATTTACTTTATTGTCATCCATTATATTGTGGACAATAAATTTAATAAAATAAAAACTTATAAAGTTATAAAAACATAATACCATGAAATACATTTATTTTTTTATTGGCCTTTCCCTTTCCGTATTTTGTTGGCCAATTATTTTAAAGGCCCAAAGCAATAAAGGAATAAATTTTCAAGCCATTGCAAGAAACAATAGTGGCCTTGCTATTCCCAATAAATTATTAAATCTACGTATATCTATTAAAACAGATAGTAACAGTACCAAAAATGAATACCAAGAAATTATGCCCGTAACTACCAACGCCTTGGGTTTATTTACGATTGTGGTGGGACAAATGGAAACTAATAAAACCATCACTGTGGGTCCCTTTGAAAATATCAACTGGTCTAAATCGGATAAATATTTACAAATAGAAGTGGATACCATCGGAGATTTATCTTTTATCAATATGGGCAATCAAAAAATTAATTATGTCCCTTTTTCATTTTATGCAGACAATGTGGGTGCTCAAAATATCAATGGAATTATTGGGCTTAGCCAAGGTGGCACTGGCTTTGACAATTTAAAAGAATTGAAAGAATTTTTAGCCATCGACAAAATAAACAATACCCCCGATAGTCTCAAACCCACCAGTACATTAATCACTAATGCACTCAATACAAAATTTAATAAAACAGATACTGCTTCTTTAAGCAATCGAATCAATTTAAAATTAAACAGTGCAGACACCCTTAGTTTATCCAACAGAATAAAAACAATCGCTAAAACCGATACTAGTTTTTTAAGTATGAGGATTGATGGTAAATTAAATAAAACAGATACTGCTTCATTGAGTAGTAGAATCAACAAAAAAATTAATATAGGCGAAATTGCTAGTACTGACATTAGTGCTGCATTGGGTTATACCCCAATTAGAGATGATTATGGAAATTTTTACGATACGGCTGCACAGCCCACCTTGGTTTCCACCGCCACGGCATTGAAATTTTCTTATACTGGTTTATTCAATAATATTAGCGTCAGCAATAATTCAAGTGGAGTACCCACAAAAATTACCGTATTGCATGCAGGTGTATACAATGTTAAGTATGCCCTTCAGATTTTGAAAAACGAGGTAGGTGCAGACATTGCCAGTGTTTGGATTCGACGCAATGGATCTGCCTATCTTAATACCAATGTAAATTTTAATATTACAGGCAGTGGAATTAAGAACTTACTCACCGGTTCCTATTATGTGGACCTTGGTGCTGGTGATTATGTAGAATTGTATTACAGTATAAAGAATAGCAACAGCATTCCTACAGGTACGCTTGTACAATCCACTCCTTCTAGGCCTGCAACGCCCTCTGTTTATTTAACGATAGATAGAATCAATTAACCAAAAGGTTGGTCAATGGCAATGCTTTGTTTTGAAAAGAAATGTGCGCCATCTTCAGCGATGTACACACAATCCTCTAATCTAATGCCAAATTCACCAGGTATAGAAATGTTAGGTTCATTGCTGAAACACATGCCTACTGTAATGGGTGTTTTATTGCCTTTTACAAAATTGGTCCACTCGTGTCCTTCTAAACCTATACCATGTCCAGTTCTGTGTGGCAAACCTGGAAGTCTGTAATTTTTGCCAAAGCCTGCATTTTCAATCACTGCCCTTGCCGCTGCATCTACTTGTTCGCAGGGCGCTCCAATTTGCATTGCTGCAAAGGCTGCATCCTGTGCTTTTTTCTCTAAGTTCCAAACATCAATTTGTCTTTGACTTGCTTTACCTACTACAATTGTTCTGGTAATATCTGAGGCATAGCCCTCACAACTTGTTCCTCCATCAACCATCACTACATCTCCTTCACGGATAGTTTGCGGTGTGATACTTCCATGAGGCAAGGCAGAATATTTGCCCACTTGTACTGACGCGCCACCGGTAAAACCAAGTTTCTTAAAGGCAGCAGTAAGATTATTGCTCAATTCAGTTTGTGACATGCCTGCATGAATACTAGGAAATGCTGCTTTGTAGGCATTGATGGTGGCGTCACTTGCTTTTTGCATGAGTGCAATTTCAGCTTTAGTTTTAATCATTCTACAACCAGCAGTGATGGGTGTTGCATCTACTATATCAAATCCTGTAGCTAATTTTTTTACACCATTAGCAATAAAGAAACGAACTCTTTCCTCCATGCCTATTCTACTATGCACTACCCCCTTGTCTTTGATAATGCCTAAAATAACTTCATAGGGGCTTTCATGTTCTTCCCAACATCTTATTTCATCCCCAAATACTGGTAATATTAATTCCTTTGCTCTATCTTCTTCAAATTTTGGACATACATAAGTAAGGGTGCCTTTTGCTGGAATCACTACGCCAAAAGTTCTTTCACTTTGACCCCATCGCATGCCTGTATAATAAAAGCAAGAGACCGTGCCTTCTAAAAAGATGGCATCCATTTTTTCTCTAGCCATTAATTCTTGCGCTTTAGCGATTCGTTGCTTTCTTTCTTCTACTGTGATGGGTACGATTCCAGCCACCATGGGTTGTAAATCACGGATGGCCTTGGGTAAATTGGCTTCAATTTCTGCCTCATTTACTCCAGCACCAAAAATACGTTTGCTAACGCCCAAAGTGCCTGCTGTAAGGGCCGTAAGAGAGATAAATTTTCTTCTATTAAATGACATAGTATAAGTTTTTAACTGTTTTAAAGATAAGCTTAATTTAATAATTTAAAAGCATTAAATTTATTATTCGATTGGTCAAAAAATATTGCTTTTTTATCATTTAAACCATGCTACATTGAACCTACTTCGTATTCTTTGTTTACTTAGCTTATTGCTTGGTAATCAAACCATTCAAGCACAAAAAAAGAACGCTAACATTAAATATTATATCCATAAAGCCATTGATGCAATTAAAGTAGATGGTCAATTGACCGAGCAATCTTGGAAAAATGCACAGGTGGCTGAAAATTTTGCCATGGTACTGCCCATGGATACCAGTGTGGCCAATGTACCTACTCAAGTTAGAATGACTTACGATGAACAGAATCTATACCTTATTGCTACTTGCTTTAAAGTAGGGGACGGCGTAAATATGGTAGAATCTTTAAAAAGAGATTGGAATTTTTTAAAAAATGACAATTTTATTTTATTCATGGATACCTACGGTGATTTAAGTAATGGTTTTGCTTTTGGCGCAAATGCGGTAGGTGCCCAATGGGATGGCGCCATGTTTGAAGGAGGAAGTGTTGATTTAAATTGGGACCATATTTGGACCTCAGCCATCTACAATGATTCTTCAAAATACATTTGGGAAGCAGCCATTCCTTTCAAAACCATTCGTTATAAAAAAGGCATTAAAGAATGGGGAGTTAATTTTAGTAGAAATGATTTAAACAATAAAGAAAAATCAAGTTGGGCGCCGATACCTAGACAATTCCCAACTGCCTCACTTGCCTATACTGGTGTCTTGGCTTGGGATGCGCCTTTACCAGAACAAAAAAGTAATTTTTCCCTAATTCCTTACCTTAAAACAAGCGTCTCCAAAGATTTTGCCACCAACGATGGCATTAAATTAAATCTTCCGTCAAATACAGTGAATGAGTATGGATTGGATGCCAAAATAAGTTTGAGTTCCTCTTTGAATTTAGATTTAACAGTCAATCCAGATTTTTCTCAAGTAGAAGTGGACAGACAAGTAACCAACCTAAGTCGTTTTGAATTATTTTTCCCAGAGAAACGTCAATTTTTTTTAGAGAACGCAGATCTTTTTTCCAATTTAGGTTTTGACAATGTTCGTCCTTTTTTCTCTAGAAGAATTGGTTTAAATACCCATATCGATTTTGGTGCTAGATTGAGCGGTCGTATTGACAACAACTGGCGCATAGGTATTATGGATATGAAAACCAGTAGCGACAACGCCAGCTTTACCCCGGCTCAGAATTTTGCGGTATTGGCCTTGCAAAGAAAACTATTTAAAAAATCTAGTATTGAACTTTTTTACATAGATAAAACAGCCATTGATTTTAAAACTGCTCAAGAAAACGGAACCCTTGCAAGCACAGGCAATAACTACAATAGAAATTTTGGATTTGAATATATTTTTGCACCGAAGAATAATACCTGGTCTGGCAAAACTATTTTTATTAAATCTTTTACCCCAGATAAAAGCGGTAAAGACTTTGTGAACGCCGCAAACTTTCAATACAGTAGTAGAAATATTATTGTTTCTTGGCAACATGAAATGGTGGGCAATAACTATAATGCAGAAGTGGGCTATGTGCCAAGAAATAATTATGTAAAATTTAATCCAAGTATTACAAAATTATTTTTCCCTAAAAGCGGATCCATCTTAAGCCATGGGCCACAACTAACTACTACTTATTATTTCAACACCAATATTGATCTTACCGACAATACAAAATTGTTCAATTATTTAATCACTTTTAGAAACAGAAGCAGTTTTGCTTATGTAGTACAAAACGACTATGTAGAATTATTGGCCCCTTTTGATCCTACAAGGATTGGGAAAACCCCGCTAGCAGCGCATACCAAGCACCAATGGAGTAGCACTGGTTTTGATTGGGTCTCTGCGCCACAACATAAATTTACTTATTTTCTGTCTGCAAGAAAAGGAGGCTACTACGCTGATGGTAAATTATTAAGCATTACTGGGAATATCGGTTATCGTATTCAACCCTATGTTAACTTTGATGTATCAGCCACCTATAATCACATTGAACTACCACAACCATGGGGCAATAATAATTTCTTCTTAATCGGTCCAAAGGTGGATGTGACTATGACCAATAAATTATTTTTTACTGCCTTTTATCAATACAATGAGCAAACAAAAAATATTAATTTTAATACCAGGTTCCAATGGAGGTACAACCCTGTTTCTGATTTATTCATTGTCTATACCGACAATTATTATATTGGACCAGTATTTGTAAAAAACAGAGCAGTGGTATTTAAACTAACTTATTGGTGGAATTAAAAAATGTATTACCCTTAAAAAAATAAAAATGAAAAAGTATTCCTTGTTAATTTTGCTTTTACTAGTTGGCTGGATGCAAATGAGCGCAGCGGTTCGCTTGCCCAATATCATTGGCTCACATATGGTATTACAACAAAAATCTACTGTGAAAATTTGGGGCTGGGCAGGTCCCTCAGAAAAAGTGACTATTAAAACCAATTGGGACAACGCCAGTTATGAAGCCATCACCAGCAATGGAGCTAAATGGGAAGCCAGCATCAAAACACCTGTAGCAGGTGGCCCTTACCAAATTACTATTAGTGCCAGCAATACCATTGTATTAGAAGATGTATTGATTGGTGAAGTTTGGGTTTGTAGTGGGCAAAGCAATATGGAATGGTCTGGAGACCAGGGTTTGAAAGAAACTTTAGATGAGGCGCCCAATGCGACCAATACCTCCATTCGATTTTTTTACGTAGCCAAATCAACGGCTAATTTTCCTCAAGACAATCTAGAAGGTAAATGGATGGTATGTTCGCCAGAAGAAATGAAACATTTTAGTGCCATTGGCTATTTCTTTGGTAAAAATTTAAACCAAGCATTGAATAGCCCTATAGGTTTGATCAATTCAAATTGGGGAGGTACCCCTGCAGAAACCTGGACCCCTGAATACGTCATCAACAATGATGCAATTATAAAAAAAGGCGCAGATTCTTTAAATGAAGCAGCCTGGTGGCCGCACAAATCGGCTAAGGCTTACAACGCCATGATCTATCCCTTAACCAATTTTTCTATTGCGGGGGTACTATGGTATCAAGGCGAAAGTAACACGGGTACTCATTTTGCTTATGAAAAATTATTTACCGGAATGATAGACGCATGGAGACATCATTGGAATCAAAATTTTCCATTTTATTTTGTTCAAATAGCTCCTTTCACCTACGGCAATCAACATGTTGGCGCTTTATTAAGAGAAGCACAAACCAAGGCAGCCAATCACATGGGTACAGCTATGGTGGTGATTACCGATTTAATTCCAGATACCACCAATATTCATCCTACACGTAAAATTGAAGTGGCTAAAAGATTGAGCGATTTAGCATTGAATAAAACCTATGGCTTGACTAAGATTGCTTGTCAAAGCCCTATTTATCAATCTAACCAGATTGATAAAGATAAAATCACCATTCAATTTAACCATGTACCTAATGGACTAGTAGCCAAAGGCGAGTCCATTACTTGTTTTGAAATTGCTGGTGAGGATAAAATATTTTACCCTGCGCAAGCAAAAATTGTTGGAGGTACAATAGTGGTATCCAATAAGAATATTAAAAACCCTAGAGCAGTTCGTTTTGCCTTCAACAATACTGATATGCCTAATTTATTTAACCAAGAAGGTTTGCCTGTGAATTTATTTAGAACCGATAACTGGGAAGTGGATACCGCTCCAATCAAAAAATAAAATTAATTGAATGATCGAGAAGAGGTAATGTTTTTTATAAATATTACCTCTTCTTTATTAAAGGGCGTCCCATCTTTTCTAAATACATCGTGAAACCAAGTAGTCGGTTCTGGCGTGCCAGGTTTACTTCCCCAAGGAAAAATAGTATTGCTTTTACCACTCACCAAGCCCCAATTAATAGCTGCTACATGGTATCTTTTAAAAATAGGCAAGTGGGTAATGAACTTACTATTATTGGTTCTAGCCATATACTCAGTGCAAATTACAGGTCTTCCCAGTTTTACTAAAGTATCAAGTGCCTTTTTCAATTCAATGGTATCGCTATAGTTATGAAAAGTAATTACATCTGAATTTTTAAGTTGGAAATCATTGATTGAAGGTTGTTCGTTATACCAAACGCCTGTTGACAGTGGCTGTGCAGGTCTTATCGCCCAAGCCCATTCATACATTTTTTTTAATAAGGGAAGTGAACTTAAACCATAACCACTATTCCCAGGCTCGTTGTATAAATCCCAAAGTAATATTCTATTGTCATTTTTGAAACTGATTAAAATATCTTTTACATATTTTTCCAAATCTATCCAAGCACTTGGGTCATTGTGTATTTTCATCGTAGGACTTCTTACCCATCCTGAATTATGAACGCCTGGCTTAGGGTCTGGTTGTTTTCCTAAGTTTGCCTCCGGATTCCAACAATCATCTAAAATGCAAAAAATTATTTTTATTTTATTTTTTTGCGCTATGGCTAAAAATTGATTCATTCTATTTTTAAAGCCGACAGCATCGTCCTTCCAAGCAAGGTCATGTAAATAAACACGCATTGCATTCATGCCAATACCTGCAGCCATCCCTAATTCTTTGTTGATGGTCGCTGTGTCAAAAGAAGTGGCTTGCCACATTTCTAATTGATTGATGGCCGTACTTGGTAAAAAATCGGCCCCCACTAACCATCCTTGTTTTTCATACCACTGGCTGGCTTTTTGCGCAGACCATTTTTTTTGCTGAGCAAAGCTGCTAAAACTTAGTACACTAAGAATGGCCAATAGTATTAATTTTTTCATGTCTCTTTTTTTAATAGGTTGAATGAATTTAAAGCTTTAATTGCAAATAATTAGTTTCTATTTTTTTTAGCTGTTGACTCAAAGCCTGATACACCAATTTTTGTTGCGTGGTGGGTGCATAGTCGGCACCCTGTGTTTGACTTTCTGTGGTGATCGCTAATAATCTTTCTAAAATACGTGCAGGGTTTCTAAATACATCCATCCTTGCACCAGTCATGTGTACATCAAACAATTGTTTTTCTATACTATAAACCTCTTGCTCTTTCACAAGGCTTTCTTTGGTATTTATTTTTAATAAGTTGGCTCTTTTGATTTCCATTTGTTCTATCAAAGACAAACAACTATGAATGCTGGACAATAATTGTTTGCCCAAAGCATATTGGGCTTCTATAGCAGCATTGTTCGAATTTAAATTAGGATCGTTCAATACTACTATGTTTTGCTTTTGTACCTGGGCATCTATTTTTAAAGCTACTGTATAATTACCTGCTGGCACTTTGATAGGTTCCAATCCAGGACCAATGTTTAAATCATAAATAAACATTTTTCTACTGCCCACAGAATCCAAATGCAGGTAATTTTTTTGATCTGGAATAGTTTTTAAATCAGGTAATTCAATACTGCTATGTGCTAAATTCCAATAGACCCTATTGAATCCTTTTTCTTTGGTACCCCTAATTTTATTGATGGTATCTCCTTTTTGATTTAAAATAACAATGGATGGATTTTCTTTTACACTGTCCAGTAAATAATAATTAATGCTGGCACCATAAGGCGGATTGCTTCCTGTCACTAAAGAGTTTTCAGTATGTATACCTGTTTTATAATTAAATCGATAGGCTTGTTTGGGCGCTAATAATTCATTTTTATTTTTTCTTTGTTCTTTACTCCATGCTCTAATGGGGCTGATATCGTCTAAAATATAAAAACCACGACCATAGGTAGCCAGTACTAAATCACGAAAGTTTTTTTGAATCGCTATATAATACACAGGTGCGGGTGGTAAATTATTTTTTAATGGCACCCAACTAGCCCCATCATCAGGACTTAGGTATAAACCATTATCAGTTCCAGCATACAATAAACCTTTTTGTGCTGGATCTTCTTTAATGCTATGTACAAAAGAACTATTACTAGCTGGAATGCCTGCGCCTATCGATTTCCAGGTTTTACCATAATCATTTGTTTTAAAAATATATGGTTTGAAATCGCCCAATTGCTGATAAGAAATACTGATGTACGCTGCACCTGCCTCAAAGTTGGATGGATCAATGCTTCGAATGGTACCCCAAGGAGCGATGCCTTTGATATTGGCAGAAACATTGGTCCAAGTTTTTCCTTCATTTTGCGTTACTTGAATTTGACCATCATTGCTTCCTGTCCATAATACCCCTTGTTTCACGGGAGATTCTGCAATCACATATAATGTACAACCATCAAAAGTCATGAGGTTGTCCGAATTCATTCCTCCAGAATTTTGTTGATGGGTTTTATCATTGGTGGTTAAATCCGGACTAATAAGACGCCAAGACATTCCTTTGTTAGTTGTTTTATGCACATATTGACTTCCTACATACACCACCCCTTTCTGATGTTTAGATAAAGCCATGGGATAATTCCAATGCCAACGATATTTCATGTCTGCGGGCGCCCAACCATAGCCTGCTTCTGGCCAAGGTCTTACATCGTGCGAATAACCAGTGCGGACATCTGTCACATCCAATCCGCCATCATAACATCCCGACCATACAATATTATTATCAAAAGGATCGGGTTGCGCAAAACCACTTTCACATCCACCTACCCCTTCCCATAAACCTAATGGAATCGAACCCTGCATACTAATGGCTGCAGTTCGATAGGAATAACCATCCTGTCTATTGCCCATCACATGGTAAGGAATCGCATTGTCTACAGCCACATGGTACATTTGTGCAATGGGTAAATTAATATTATTCCAAGTTTGTCCGGCATTAGTACTCATATTCAAACAGCCATCATGTGCCACCATAATTCTTTTGGCATCTTTTGGATCAAACCAAATATCATGATTGTCGCCACCTGGTGCATAAGAACCTTCGCCATTAAAAGTAACGCCACCATCTTTTGATTCCATAATGGTCACACAAATGGTATATAGTTTATTTTCATCTTGAGAAGATACACGCACTCTTGTATAATAAGGTGCACGCTGTGCCATGGAATGCCCTTGATACATGAGTTTCCAAGAATCTCCACCATCTAGTGATTTATACAAACCAGGTACTTTGTCTTCTACCAATGCATAAATGGTTGATGGATTGCTTTGTGCAAAATCGATAGATGTTTTTCCGACTGGATGACTTGCCCCACCTGGCAAACCATTTTGCATCGGTCTCCAAGTTTTGCCACCATCATTGGTTTTATAGAAACCACTGCCTGGTCCACCGCTGTTTAAATTCCATGTTTTAAGCTCCACTTGCCACATGGCGGCTACTAAATTTTTGGGGTCTTTTGAATTTAAAGACAAATCTATACAACCCGTATTTGCATCTACAAATAAAATTCTTTCCCAGCTATCACCACCATTGATCGTTTTATAAACGCCTCTTTCTTCTTGAGATCCGTGCATATGTCCCATCGCTGCTACATAGACAGTATTGGTATCGGTAGGATCTACAATTACTTTACTAATTAAAACAGTTTCTTTTAATCCCTTATTTTTCCAAGTTTTACCGCCATCGCTAGATTTATAAATACCATTCCCATTGGCATGTGCAGGACGTATGACAAAAGTTTCTCCTGTACCTGCCCAAACCTGTTGAGGATTCAATGCAGAAATAGCCAAGGCACCAATGGAGGAATTGTCCATCTCATCAAAAATAGGCTTCCAATGCACCCCCGCATCTGAGGTTTTAAAAATACCCCCTGATGCAGCGCCCACATAGGATACCATTGGGTTTCCAGGCTCCCCTACTACTGCAATAGCCCTATTCCCATCGGGTCCTATAAATCTAAAAGGCAGGGCTGAAAATAATCCTGTGCTGTTGTTCTGTGCTAAAACAACCAAGGAAAAGCTTAAACAAAAAAAAGAAAAAAGTAGTTTTTTCATAGTAAAATTTGAATGCATGTCTGTGAAACAATAGTTGAATTTAATAAATATAACTGGTGCATGCAAACTCAAATAAACAAAGAACTTTTATTTGTATATTTATTACAAAAATAATTAAATATGGATACGTTTTTTAGAAAAATGAGTGCAATAAGTTTGCTGTTATCAGCCATTTTATTTTCAAACAATACATGGGCACAGGTAGACCCTAATTTATTGGCAGGACTAAAATATAGAATGATTGGACCACACAGAGGAGGAAGAACAGTGGGCATCACTGGAGTGAATAATGAACCCAATGTTTTTTACATGGGCGTCAACAATGGAGGTGTTTGGAAAACCAATGATTTTGGACATACCTGGAAACCCATTTTTGATGCACAAAATACAGGCTCTGTGGGAGATGTTGCAGTAGCCCCTTCTAATTCAAATGTTATTTATGTAGGCAGTGGAGAAGGCATTCAGCGTCCAGATTTATCCATTGGTAATGGCTTGTATAAATCTACCGACGCAGGAAATACCTGGACCAATATGGGTTTGCATGATGCACAACAAATTGGAGGCATCAGTATTGATCCTAGTAATGAAAATAGAATTTTTGTAGCCGTCCTTGGACATCCTTATGGACCCAATAAAGAACGTGGTTTGTATCGAAGTTTGGATGGTGGAAAAAATTTAGAACAAGTATTATTTATCAATGAAAACACAGGTGCGGTGCAAGTACTGATCGATCCCAATCATCCCAATATTGTTTTTGCTAGCATTTGGGCAGCAAGACAAGGGCCATGGGAAAATGGGGAATGGGATGGGGTAGAAAGTGGACTGTATAAATCAAAAGATGGCGGTACTACTTGGAATAAAATTATTGGTGGATTGCCTACTACTTCACAGGATGGATTAGGTAGAATTGGGTTTACCATCGCAGCTAGCAATTCCAATAGAATGTATGCAACGGTAGATGCCCAAAGAAATGGTGGGGTTTATAGAAGTGATGATGCAGGAGAAAATTGGTATTTATTAACCAGTGATAGCAGGTATTGGGGAAGAGGCAGTGATTTTGCGGAATTAAAAACCGATCCAAAAAATGAAGACTTGGTTTATTCAGCCAATGTGGTGCTATGGAAATCAAAAGATGGAGGAAAAAATTGGGAAGGTATCAAGGGAGCACCAGGTGGTGATGATTATCACCGTATTTGGATCAATCCAAACAATACAAAAATTATGGCCATTGCTTTAGACCAAGGTGCCATCATTACGGTCAATGGCGGTGAAACTTTTTCTAGTTGGTACAATCAAGCCACTGCTCAGTTTTATCATGTAAGCACCGACAATGCATTCCCTTACAATGTATACGGAGGTCAACAAGAAAGTGGTTCTGTTGGTATTGCTTCTCGTTCCAATGATGGCAATATTAGTTTTAGAGAATGGCGTCCAGTGGGCGTAGAAGAATATGGATACATCGCTGCTGATCCATTAGATCCAAATATTATTTATGGTGGAAAAATTACCAAGCATGATAAAAGAACTGGGCAGGTACAAAATATTTCACCAATTCCAGTAAGAGATGGGAAAGTAAGGTTT
>Ga0114960_10001911_pt1 | contig 16533 bp, 10 predicted proteins | sample C_130625_MF_Meta_FD_92637 | JGI IMG/M metagenome (GOLD analysis project Ga0114960, IMG submission 92637) | Freshwater microbial communities from Lake Croche, Canada to study carbon cycling - C_130625_MF_MetaG | ecosystem: Environmental > Aquatic > Freshwater > Lake | place: Lake Croche, Canada... | reverse complement strand
GCGATCGACCTCGCCGTTCTCACCACCCCCACCAATGACCCCGAGGTTGCAACGACCGCCTTGTTCACCGAGGACCGCATCTTGGCCACGCCGGCAGGACATTCCCTCTTCGGCAAGGACCGTGTCTCGTTAGCCGATCTTGATGGCATCGAGCTCATTGTCGAACCTCCAGGCCGCCCCTTCCGAGAACAACTCGACGCGCTGTTCGCCGAACGCGATTACACCCTGGCAGTGAAGGCCGAAGTCGACGGAACCCGCCTCATGGCCTCGCTGGCCTTCGAAGGATTCGGCGCTGCGATTCTTCCGGCCAGTGCTGTCTCGGCCCGATCTGACCTTGGATGGCATACCGCACCGGTCGATGGGTTGCCCGGCCGCGCAGTCGGGCTCGCGACCCGTCGGCAGGCGTTACTCTCGGCACCAGCACGAGCACTTGCCGATGTCCTCCGAGATGTCGTGAGTTCCCGAGGTGAACACCAGCCCGGCATTCACCCCGCTTCACCTCAGCGCCCTTCCCCCGATTGATGACACCTCCCTCCTCCTCCAACTCCAACGGCGGAAGGTTCGCGTCCAACACCGGTCGCGCTGTGCAACTTCGGGCAAAGGTTCCTGGCGTTGTTCACGCCGATATCGACATTCTCGACACGATGAGCGGACCTCGACGTGTCGTTCGCGTGCGCATCGGCGGCGCTGCAAATGAAGACGGCAAAGGCGGCGCACTGTCGCCCCGTGATGGCGAAAGCATTGCCAACGCCGCGCACGTCGCACTTGCCGAACGACTTCCGGTTGTTGTCGAACTTTCGTCCACCGGCGCCGACATCAGCGAAGGACTCGCCGCACTCCACGGCTGGGGCCAGGCGGCCAAGGCGCTCAGCTCGTGTTCAGGGATTGTTCCAACCGTGATGGCCGTATCGGGTCCTGCTGTTTCCGGCCCCGCACTTCTTCTCGGCCTTGCCGATCACGTCGTCATGACCGAAGACGCCTATGCATTCGTGAGCGGACCGCACATGGTTCGTGAGTTCACCGGCGTTCCCATCGACAAGATGGATCTCGGCGGTGCCAGTTCGCACAGTCGCAACACCGGTGTTGCTTCTGCAGTCGTGGCCGACGCCGATGCTGCAATGGAGTGGGTTACCAACCTCTTCGATTACTTGCCCGGCCACAACGACGAACTTCCGCCGCGCCTTCCAAGCGACGATCCAATTGATCGACTCACGCCCGAAGCGGGCGAGGTCATTCCCGCGACCCCAACCGGCTCGTACGACATCCGCACCGTGATTCGAGCGATTGCCGATGACGGCGAACTGTTCGAACTCCGAGCATCGTGGGCCTCCAATCTCGTCACTGCCTTCGCTTCTATTGCAGGACGCCCGGTGGGTTTCGTTGCGAACCAACCGTGTGCGCTCGCCGGAACACTCGACATTCCCGCATCGCAAAAGGGCGCTCGTTTCGTCGCGTTCTGCGATGCATTCAATATTCCCCTCATCACGTTGGTCGATACCCCTGGCTTCTATCCGGGCAAAGATCTCGAATGGCGCGGCATGATCCGTCACGGCGCACAAATGGCATTCGCCTACGCCCGCGCCACGGTGCCTCGCATCAACGTCACGCTTCGCAAGAGTTACGGTGGCGCTTACATCGTCATGGACTCCAAGCGAATGGGGAACGACCTCGCGCTGGCGTGGCCATCGGCCGAAATCGCCGTCATGGGTGCTAAGGGGGCCGTCGAGATCCTCAACCGCGGCATCGCCGACGAGGACCGCAAAGCCCTCGAGGATGCCTACGAGGATCGCCTGCTCAACCCGTACATCGCTGCCGACCGTGGCTTCATCGATGCCGTAATCGATCCGGCTGAGACCCGGTCCGAGGTTGCTGCTGCCCTCATCGCACTTGAGGACAAACGCGAGCGGATCCAACCCCGTTCACACGACAACACCCCGCTCTAACCGCAGGGTTCGATGCCCGCCATCGGCATCGGGAGTTGTTTACGAATCGTTCACGCTCAACCGAACGAACGCCTCGCCGGGGCCACTAGGCTGCAACTGCAGGGGATCCCAACGACAACGATGTACAGGAGTTCGACGAGTGGCCGAGAGTGTGACCATCACCGATAACCGCACCGGAGAGTCGGTCGAAGTTCCGATCGTCAACGGTGGCGTCGACTCCGCGGCGTGGTCAAAGCTCATGCCGGGCACTTGGTTCTACGACCCCTCCTTTTCCACCACTGCAGCAGCCGAGAGTTCCATCACCGAACTCGACGGTGGCGCAGGCATCCTCCGTTATCGCGGCTACCCCATCGAGCAGCTGGCCGAGCAGTCCACCTACCTCGAAGTTGCCTATCTGCTTCTCAACGGCGAACTCCCCACCGAAACGCAGATGGCCGAGTGGTCCCACGAGATCACGTACCACACGTTCATTCACGAAAACGTGCGCAAGCGCTTCATGGAGGGCTTCCACCACGACGCTCACCCCATGGGCATCCTCGTTTCGACCCTTGCTGCACTTTCCACGTTCTACCCCGACGCAAAAAACATCTTCGACCTCGAAAGTCGTCAGAAGCAGATCATTCGCCTGATCGCCAAGATGCCGACCATCGCCGCTGGCGCACACCGCCACAGCGTCGGCATGCCGTTCGTCTATCCAGATAACAGCCTCGACTTCACCTCGAACTTCCTTTCAATGATGTGGCGAGTCGCTGAGCCCAACTATGAACCCAACCCGGTTCTGGCCAAGGCCCTCGACGTGCTCTTCATCCTGCATGCCGACCACGAGCAGAACTGCTCGACCACCGCTATGCGCGTTGTTGGCTCTTCGCACGCCGATCCGTATTCTTCGGCTGCCGCTGCCGCTGCCGCTCTGTACGGCCCTCGCCATGGTGGAGCAAACGAAGCTGTGCTTCGCATGCTCAACACCATCGGCACCCTCGACAATGTCGACGCCTATGTGAAGGACGTTCGCGAAGGCAAGATGGTCCTGCAGGGCTTCGGCCACCGCGTGTACAAGAACTACGACCCGCGGGCCAGGATCATCAAGAAGATCGCCTACGACGTGTTCGAGGTCACTGGCAAGAACGAACTTCTCGATATCGCACTCAAGCTTGAAGAAACGGCACTCGCCGACGACTACTTCGTGAGCCGCAAGCTCTACCCGAACGTCGACTTCTACTCAGGCCTCATCTACCAGGCCATGGGCTTCCCGATCGAGATGTACACCGTGCTCTTCGCCATTCCGCGTATGGCCGGTTGGCTTGCGCACTGGAGCGAAATGCTCGATCAGAACTCACGTATCGCTCGCCCCCGTCAGCTCTACACGGGTTCCGGCGTTCGCGATTACGTCCCGATCGCCGACCGCTAATCAACAACTCCTGATCAAACCTCGATCAGGATCTTGCCAACGTTCGCATTGGTTTCCATATACGCGTGCGCATCGGCAATGGCCGAGAGCGAATAGCGCGAATCGATCACTGGCTTCACGAGCCCCGCATCGAACAACGGCAGAATCTCAGATGCGAATCGCTGCGTGATGGCAATCTTTTCAGCAAGCGGTCGCGACCGCAGCACTGTGCCAATAAGGCTGGCGCGCTTTGGCAACATCATGCCGATGTTGACCTCAGTGCGACCAGAACCCATGGTGCCGACCTGCACGATGCGACCTCCCACGCGCACAGCGGCGATGTTCTTATTGACGTAGTCGCCGCCAATGACGTCGAGCACAACATCGACGCCTGCGCCGTTTGTAAATGACGCGCATTCAGTGGCGAAATCCTGTGAGGCGTAATCAATCGCGAGATCGGCACCGAGCGCACGACAAGCGTCGAGCTTCCCAGCCGACGCGGTAACGATCACACGAGCACCGATGGCTTTGCAGATTTGAATCGCTGCGGTGCCAACACCCGATGCACCGGCATGGACGAGCGCGGTTCGACCCGACGTGAGTCCTCCCTGCACAACAAGCGCGTCGAACGCGGTGATCCAGACCTCGGGGATTGCGGCAGCGTCCTCGATGCTGACGCCAGCGGGAATTCGCATGAGTTGGTGTTCGTGAATGACGAGTTGTTCGGCGTACGAACCTCCACCCACAATGCCCATAACCTCATCGCCCACTGACCATGACGTCACTCGCTCACCCAGCGCCGCAACGCGACCAGAAAACTCCATGCCTGGAATCTCGGGGGCGGGCGGGGTGAAACCGGCCAAGGGTGGGCTGGGATAGAGGCCACGGCGCTGCAAAAGATCGGCGCGATTCAGCGCGGTGGACACGATGTCGATGAGAACTTCCTCGGGACCAGGCACAGGATCGACCACATCGATCAACTGCAGGACATCGAGCTCGCCATAACCATTTAAAACGACAGCTTTCATCGGCGCAGCCTACGCTCGGGCCATGACTTCGGACACAACACACTTCCGCACCTGCCCACTATGCGAGGCAACCTGCGGTCTTGAGTTAACCGTTCGCGAAGGAACCGTCGTACGCATCCGTGGCGACCGCGACAATGCGTTCTCGAAAGGATTCATCTGCCCAAAGGGGTCCGTACTGCACAAGTTGCACGCCGACCCTGATCGTTTGCGCGCGCCAATTGTCCGTCGTGGCGACGATCCCGAGACCGCAACATGGGAAGAAGTCTCGTGGGATGACGCGTTCGCCATCGTGGCCGAAGGCATGCAAGGTGTCATCGACCGACACGGCCGTCACGCAGTGGGCGCCTACTTCGGCAACCCGAGCGTGCATTCACTTGGCACAGTGATTTACAACCGCGTGCTTATCCAAGCGATGGCGAGTCCGCAGATGTACTCAGCATCAACTGTGGATCAAATGCCCAAGCATGTTTCGAGTGGACTCATGTTCGGCAACCCGATCCTCATTGCGGTTCCCGATATTGATCGCACCGATCACCTTCTGATTCTCGGAGCCAACCCCTACGAATCAAATGGTTCACTCGCAACAGCGCCGGATTGGCCCGGTCGAATTCAGGCCATCCGCGAACGCGGCGGCAAAGTCGTTGTCATTGATCCTCGACACACCAAGACCGCTGCGAACGCCGACGAATGGCATTCGATTCGCCCCGGCGGCGACGCACTGCTGCTCTGCGCAATGTTGCATGTGCTTGTTGCCGAAGATCTCATCGATGCTGGCCGCGGCCCTGCAATGACCAGCGGACTTCGCGACATTTCCGATGCCGTCGAACCATTCGCGCCGGCAGTTGTTGCCGAACGAATTGGCATCGACGCCGAAACCATTACACGCATGGCCTGCGAACTTGCCGCCGCGCCGACTGCAGTTGTCTACGGACGCATCGGTACACAAACCGTTGGATTTGGATCGCTTGCAGCATGGGCGGTTGATGCGCTCAACCTTGTAACCGGAAATCTCGATTCACCCGGTGGGGCGATGTTCCCGCTCACTCCTCACGAAAGCGGTCGCGGCAAGGGGCGCGGACGCGGATTCCGCATCGGCCGCCGCCAAAGCCGCGTGCGCGGGTACCCCGAGGTGCGTAGCGAATACCCCGTTGCTGGTCTTGCCGAAGAGATCACGACACCGGGCGATGGTCAGATACGAGCAATGGTGACCGTTGGCGGTAACCCTGTTCTTTCAACACCGCACTCTGCCGCTCTTGACGCGGCAATGTCCAAACTCGAATTTATGGTGAGCGTCGATCCATACCTCAACGAGACCACTCGCCATGCGAACGTGATTCTCCCGCCGCCGACAGCGCTTGAGCGCAGCGAATACCAACTGGCATTTATCGGATTGGCCGTGCGCAACTTTGCACAATGGGCACCGCCGATGTTCGACAGCGATTGTTTGCAGGAACACGAGATCATCGGCCGCCTCGCACTCATCTTCTCGGGCCCCGATGCAGGCACCGACCCAACAGTTCTTGATGCGATGCTGCTCGATGGGGCACTTCAGTCGGCTATCGATGGAACCAACTCCCCCATTGCCGATCGTTCCATCGACGAACTGCGATCAATTGTTCAATCAAACCCATCGCGCACCGGCGTCGATCAGATCCTTGATGTGATGATTCGAACTGGTTCCCGCGGCGATTGGTTCGGCGCTGTGCCTGATGGCCTTTCACTTGACGTCTTCGAAGCAAACCCCCATGGCATCGATTTCGGCGCACTTGAACCACGACTGCCCGAAGCCCTTCGCACCGAATCAGGAACGATCGAACTCGCTCCGCAAATCATTCTCGATGAACTCGCCCGACTCGCCGCCACACTCGACACGCCTGTCGACGCTGACGGCCTCGTGCTCATTAGCCGCCGTCATCTGCAGTCAAACAATTCCTGGATGCACAACGTGGAAGCACTCGTAAAGGGCAAAGTCCGATGCACGCTGCTTGTCCATCCCACCGATGCGGCACGACTCGAGCTCACCGATGGATCTGATGCCGTCATTGCCTCGCGAGTCGGTTCGGTGACGGCGCCCGTTGAAGTCACTGACGAAGTTCCTGTAGGCGTCGTGAGCCTTCCCCACGGATGGGGCCATGACATGGCTGGCACTCGGTCGCAGGTGGCATCGAAACGTCCGGGTGTGAACTCGAATTTGCTTACCGATCCCGAACTTCTTGATCCACTGTCGGGCAACGCCGTACTCAATGGCATTCCCGTCACTGTTCTTCCCGCCTAAACGATTTAGGTAAGTGGAGTTTCGACCGCCGGCGGGTGTGCGGCGTTTGCTTCGGCCTCGGTTTCCGCTCGAAGCGCTCGCGTCAGGAACAAGAACACGACACCCCACACGAGGCTCGCGCCTCCGATGATGGCGACCGTTGCTGATGCGCCAATGACGCCACTGATTGCGCCGGCAAAGAGCAACGAGAGGCTCATCGCTAGTGTCACGAGCGCGGCATCGGCAGCGAAGATGCGGCCTCGCAGTTCATCGGGGGTCAGAACCTGCAAGCCGTAGGTTGTGAGTGCCCACTGTGCACCGCCGCCCATATGAGCGAACGTCACCCCAATAACGGCGAGAAAAAGACATGGGGCTGCCGCGACGCCGAGGTACATAACGCCGTAACCAATGGCTGCGAAGCCGCACGCAAGAAGCACGCCGTGAATCCCGCGCCTGACTAATCCGATAATCAATAACGGGCCAAGTACAACGCCGATTCCGCGACCGGCAAGCAGCAACCCGATCGCGCCATCGCTACCGTGAAATTTCACCGTTGCCAAGACCGCCAACATGCCAACGACGCCAGCTCCGAATCCAAAACCAATATGGGAACCGATGAGCGCCATGATCGCGGGGTGGCGTCGAGCATGCGCCAGTGCTTCACGCGTGTCACGCAATGGGTTCATGCGTGCGGCATGAACCTTCGGCGGCCCATCAGCCTGCAGCGATTCCCGAATCGTCACGATGAGCAATGCGGCGAGAACAAAGCTTCCCGCATCAGCAAGGAAGGCAGCATTGCGACCAAAGGCAACGGTGAACAGCGCACCGAGGCCCGCTCCAACCGCAAGCATCGCTCCCCATGTTGCGCCCATCATCGACGTTGCGACCGCGAGATCTTTCTCATCGACAATGTTCGGCACGCCCGCCTGTGCCGCTGGCCCAAAGAACGAACCAATCGCCGTCACGCCGCCCTGCGCAACGAAAACGAACCATGGCATCCCGTGGCCGGCCAATAGGAACGTCAACGCAACAACGGCTTGCGCCGATGACGAAAAGATCAAGATCTTTCGTCGATCAAATCGATCAGCAACAGGACCAGCAATCGGACCCATCACAAACGTTGGCAGCGTTTGCGCGACCCAAAATGCCGATGCGAGAAAATCCGAACCGGTTGCATCAAGCAACAGACCAATTGCCGCTACTGCAGCGAACCAGTCACCGGCATAGCTGATCACCTGCGCGGTGAACAGTTTTCGAAACGCAGAATTACGTCGAAGAAGTGACCACATCAGTGGTCAGGCCGGATTCCAACCATCGACCATGCCCGTGAGGCCGGTGGGCTCATGCGGACCGAACGACAACTGCTCAAGCACGCCAACGCCGACGCGATCACCCATACGCACTTTGCACAGCGTTTGAATATGGATGCACGACGGATCCTGCGGGTTGAACTCACCCAGCGGAATCGACTCGCTGCCAACTTCAAGCGGTCCGTGCAGTGAACCATGCGACCAATGCGGGTGCATGTAGCCAATGCCGCGCATGCGGAATGTGTACATCGGCTCGAACTCGATGCGATCGACCGTGCCATCGGCATGACTTACTTCAATGGCAGCCGACTCCATTTCGCGCCGGCCCTTTTGCCACTGCAGTTCGTAGCGAATGTTGCCGACCTCTTCGGGTTCGACAATGTCGGCGCCCCACGTTGGGGCATCTGGTGAATCGAGAACGGGAACCACGAGTGCCGATTCCATCCACCGCGTTCCGTCAGCCCGTTCGAACATTGCAAGGTGCGTGCACATGTCGTCGAAATGCAACGGGGCCCACAGCCAAAAGATTTGCATTTCACCAGGCGTGAAGTTTGTTGGCGTTTGCACGCCCACACCGCGAACGCCCCACGACCGATCGCGAACACCGAATGTTGACTCGGCCTTCACGTCAATGACCTGGCCTTTGACGTTGATCGTGCCTTCCCATGTGCCCCACTGCGTCAGGCGCGTGTAGTCCATGATCTTGACGTTGTTGCGAACGATCGTTTGCTTCGGTTCTTCGATCACTGCGGTACGAGCGCGGAACAACAAATCACACGAGATGCCTTCGTCGTTCGGTGCAACGGTGAAGCGAATTTCCTTCAACGGCTCGGGCACGGAAATTGAAATTGGACCGATCGTTGTTTCGCGGCCGAGGGGCATCGCCCCCGAAGCAAAGATCGAGTGCTCGATGCCATCGACAACAACGCTGAATGCCGCATCGATCACGCCGCGGTTCGGGTAGTGCCCCATGGCGCCGCCAAGGAAGAAGGCTCCGTCACGATCACATCCGTTGAAGAAGTATCGGTCGTAATGGTTGGGGTCGGCGCTGACGGTCTGGACGATTGGGTCGCCCGTTTGGTGAATCGGGAAATCGTCGAACGGCGTGATCATGGTGGTTCCCCCTGAAGTTGGTTCCTATGCGCCAACGGCCGCCCAAGGGCGGCCGAAGTACTTGAGAGTGGACCCGACTGGACTCGAACCAGCGACCCCTTCCGTGTCGAGGAAGTGCTCTAGCCAACTGAGCTACGGGTCCTTACAAGGCCCCGAACTCTAGCAGCACCCCAACCCCCCTTCCCCACGCCAAGACTTTGACCCTCCCTGCGTGCGGCTAGAGTGAAGGCCCCATGGCGGCGTGGCCGAGTGGCTTAGGCAGGGCCCTGCAAAGGCCCGTACCCCAGTTCGACTCTGGGCGCCGCCTCCATGACGAAGGTCCGGTCTGCTGACCGGACCTTCGCTCGTTTCTAAGTGTTACCAGTGTGGTTAAATAACGGCTTGGTTTGTTGAACCTCTCTTCCCCCGAAATAGGACCTCATGGACACCACCGAATCCGCCACTCCCGCGCTGAACCGAGCACACCGTCGATCACTCGCCCGCACCGGAAGCGCCCTCGGTGGCGCTGGTCTTCTCGTGGCGGGCAGTGCTGCAGCCCTGCTCACTGCGTTAGCTGGTTCAGCCGGAGCGACTTCGACCATCACTGTCGACTCAAACGGTGACGGCATCGTCGATCCCACTCACTGCCTCGATGGCACCCCGTACAACTGCACACTGCGCGACGCAGCCCTGGCCGCGGTCGATGGCGACACCATCACCTTCGACCCGTCGATCGCCAACATCACTCTCACCAATGGTCAAATCCTCACTCAGGCCGTGAGCATCGTGGGCCGAGGCGCCGCGAACCTCACCATCACCACCACCGCCGCCGCTGGCGCCTACGACCTCTTTCGTGTTGGCGGTACCGGTGATGCCGTCATCAGTGGACTCACCATCACGAAGAATCGTGTGAAGGCGCTCAACGGTGGAACGTTCACCCTCGATAGCGTGACGATCTCTGGCTCGAGCGGTGGGGATGGCGGTGCGCTCTACGCCGGGAATAGTGGCGAGCTCGAAATAAAGAATTCACGTTTCGAAAACAACACCGGTTCCAACAACGCCGGTGCCGTCTATATCTACAACGGCCAGGACGCGACTATCAGCAATTCAGTCTTCGTAAACAACGAAGCAGCCAGCGTTGGGGGGGCCATCAGTGGTTCCTACGCAAAGAATCTGACGATTATGGACTCCGAAGTAACCGGGAACTCTTCAGGCGATCGAGGCGGCGGCATCAGGTTCTATTCGGGCAACGGAAACACCGTGGACATCAGCGGCTCCACCTTCGATTCGAACGTATCGGCCACGTATGGCGGTGCAGCCGATTTTGGAGATGACCTTTCTGTCGTCGTCAGCAACACCACGGTGTCGAACAATTCTGCTATCGGTGGCGCCGGACTAAATTTTGATGGCGCCTACATTGATGCAACAGTCAACAACTCGACCATTGCAGGCAACGCTGCATCGAACGGCGGAGGTGGCATCTATATCAATAGCTACTCGTCGCTCACCATTAACCAATCCACCATCAGCACAAATAGTGCCGCTGGAACGACACCGAGTTTCGGCGGTGGCGGCATCGCTATCGGCGAAGACGATTCCGTTGTGACGATGTCGGGAACAATCGTTTCTGGCAATACCTCGGGTGTCGCCGGTGCAGGCGATATTGGGCTTTATACAAGCGACCTCAATGCCACAGGATCGTTCACGGCAACTCATTCGTTGATTGGCGAGGTTGATACACGCATCCACGAAAATGATCCGCTGTTCGTCGCTCCCGTTTCGTCGAACATCCACAGACCGGACCCAATGCTCAGTGCGCTTGCCGACAACGGCGGTCCGACCAAGACCATGGCACCGCAACCCGGCTCACCTGCCATCGATCGCGGCCCAAACCCCGTCGCCACCTTCACCGGCAACAGCTTCGATCAGCGCGGCACCGGATACGACCGAATTTCCGGAAAATCGGCCGACATCGGAGCGTTTGAAGTCCAGTCGGAACCTCCAGCAACCACCACAACAGTGGCAGGCACCGACGAACCCGTCGCACCCGCATTCACCGGCTGATCTCACTGCAGTTTCAGGACTGAATTTAGATACAGAGAGGGCCCGGTCAATTGGCCGGGCCCTCTCTGTTCTCTCGTCTCATTCGGGGGGCGGAGTCAGAGACGAGCGGGTGTTGCGGGGAACTCAGTTGGTTGCCGGAGCAGCCTGATCAGCCGGGGCGCCCTCGGGACCATGACCACCACGGGGGCCACCTTCGGGGCGAGGGTTGTTCACTTGATCAGTCACATGCTGGGAGAGATCGGCCAGCTTTTGGTCAGCTTGGGCTTGCGTGATTTCACCTGAGGTGACTTCCTCATTGATGTGGTTGGTGGCGGAAGCTACGAGCGCATCGATCACGATCTGGACGTTGACGCCCTTGTCCGATGCGACCTGAGCGAGGGTCTGTCCACCGTCAAGTGCGGTGTGGAGTTCATCGGTGCTCATGCCGAGGGCCTGAGCCGCAACGTCGAGGCCAGGACCACCCTTGCCGCGCCCGCCATGTTCCGGCATGTCGGCCTTGAGCGCTGCGATCACTGCATCGGCCTGAGCCTGAGTGATGGTGCCGGCATCGACGAGAGGCTTGAGGGTCTCGTTGAGTCGGACCGACGGATCTGGGCGATCGGCCGGTGCAGTTGCCGCTGAGGTCGTTGAGCTTGTGCTCTGGGCTCCGGAGATCGCCGGCACGGCGATGAGACCAGCAGCAGATCCGACAACGAGGCCAGCTCCGAGACTGATGGAAACGAGTTTCTTATTCATGGTGAGGCTCCTTAGTTGAGGTGTTCGTGGGGGGTGTTGGTGTGGGTGTCCCTTGGGGACGAACACAGCATCAACGCCACGGGTAAGGAGCCCCCGAAGTGAAGGTGAGAATTTCGGAAGAATTCAGGAATTCAGGAATCGGCCAAATCAATGGCCGCGAAATCGGGCTGACGTCGCTCGGCCAACGCCACCATCGCTTCCATGTTTGCCGGCCGTCCCATCAGATAGGCGAACGCCGCGTTTTCGCGTTCACGAGCGGCATCGATCTGTGGCTTGATCGACGCCATGATCGTTTTCTTCGATTCAACAAGTGAAGAAATCGATTTCGATGCAAGGACGCGCGCGTGCTTCATTGTGTCTTCCATCAACGCGTCGGGCTCGCACACTTTCCACGTGATGCCCATTTCTAAACATTCCTGCGCCGTCAGCCACTCGGAACTCATGAGCGCCCAGGTTGCATTGTGGCGGCCAATCAATGCGGGAAACGTGTAACTACTTGCTGCTTCTGGTGCGACAGCAAGCGCAGTAAACGGACAACGCACGCGTGCGTCGGATGACATGAACACGAGATCAGAAAGCGCAAGCATCGTTGCGCCAATGCCGAGCGCCATTCCGTTCACCGCGCAAATCAACGGTTTGGGGAAATCGACAAGGTTGTCGACAAGTCCCGGAAAACCGTGACGACCGTTTTCGATTCCACCAGTGTTGCGCATTGCCATTTCAACGACATCGGTTCCCGCTGAGAACGAACGTCCGGTCCCTGTGATGATGACGACAGCAACGGAGTTGTCAGCGGCCGCGTCGATGAGCGCATCGGTCGTGGCGTCGTAGAGCGCCTCGTTGAATGCGTTCAGCGCGTCGGGACGGTTCAGCGTGATGGTGCGGATGCGGTCGACGTCGGTGATTTCGAGCACGGTTTCCCCCTGAGCGTCCGGAGCCTCCGGATCGCACGAACCTGCCCATCGTGCCACTCCCCGACCGTCACCCCAGCACCGTCGCAGCATCAGATCCCGGCAAGGACCCACCCTCCCCCGCACTAGCCTGACCAGCCATGGCAACGGTTCTGCACCCAAGGTTTGTTCGCGGCTTTTTGGCCGCAACAGTGGTGACAACGCTCTTGTGCCTGACCCTCCCTCTGGCTGATCGCGCCCAAGGTGAAACCGTCACGCCGTCGTGCCCCGCCGTCCCCGTCGCGCTCTCCAATGACAGCTTCGAATCACCAGTTGTCGATGCCAAAGAGCGCAAAACCGTCGACGGATCCGTCGTCACCGGCTGGATCGGTTCGGACGAAAAAGGCAAGGTCACCCTTCTTGCCAGCGGCTGGACCGATATCAACGCTGCCGTTGGTCGACAGTTCGCTCAACTCAGCGGAACCCCCGCTCGTCTTTCACAGGACATCGCCACCGTTCCTGGCACCTCACTTGCATGGGCGCTCTCCCATCGCGCCGTCAATGGTTCCGCATCGATGCGCGTCCTCATCGGCGCACCCGGATCGAATGGCAAGGAACAAACCGTCGTCACCGATGCCACAACATGGACACGTCACAACGGCACCTACAAAGTTCCCGATGGTCAAACCATCACGCGCATCACGCTTCTACCTGCAGACGGTTCTGCACCCGATGCAAACCTCGTCGACGAAGTGTCACTCGGCACTGCGTCCTGCGTTACTGCATCAGTTTCACAAACTCCAACGACTCCCGTCGCCGTTGAAGGCGTCATCACTCAAACCGCAGCGATCAAGAACACCGGTGGCAGCCCAACAAACGATGTCGTACTCGGGGTAACGCTTTCAAAGACCGTTGAATATGTTGAGAATTCATCCACACCTGTAGGAACCTACGGGGTCGTCCCCGACAAGTTGCTCATTCGTCCTGTTGGCGCGTTGGGGGTTCCCGGCGTAATCCTTCCGACCGAGACCGTCGTCGTTTCGTGGCAAGAGCGCATTCTTCCTGCCGCATTCGATTCCGTCATCACCATTCCCGCTTCGGTTTCCGCTGTTGATGCATTCGATAGAAAGACCGAGACCCCAGACGAAAACACAACGGTGGTTGTGTCACCTTCATCTGACATTCAGGTCTCCCAACAATTCACACCCGCGCTCGTTGCGTCCGGAGGCGGCACGACGCTTTCGTTTACAGCAACCAATGACGGACCATCGGATGCAACTGGTGTTTCGGTTGTCGAAGAACTCCCCAGCGGACTCACCGCCGCCGGGTCCACGCCAGCGGGCTGCGTGCTTGCAGGACGCACGCTCACGTGCACAGTCGGCGCACTCGCCAACGGCGATTCACGCACATGGACAATGGCCCTCACCGCACCATCAACCGCGAGTTCACTCATCGTGCGATCCGCTCTGATGGCACGCGCCAACGGCACCGACCCATCGAGCGATAACAACCGGAGCGTTGAAGCGCTCTCAATCGCTCCACCTTCTTCCCCGACGCTTGAAGCAAACGTCAGCCCCTCGCCCCTCATCGGCACTGCAGGCGCTGTGGCAACCGTCGCGGTCGATGTCATGAATGTCGGCTCCGCAGCGGGCACAGCGCCGCTCGTTGTCAGCAGTGCATTCCCTGCCGGCTTCACCCCACTTTTTGTCGTAGGCACTCCCCCTCTTGGTGCGCCTGCGCCCACATGTTCTGCTTCGCCCGCGCAGTGCACGTTCCCAGGTATGGCTGCGGGCGCTTCGGCTCGCGTTGAATTCCGTGGAGTTCTCGCCTCCGATCTCGCCGACGGAAGTTCGTTTACGGCAAACGTTCAAACCTCGGGGATCGGCGCGACCACGGTGACTTCGCCCGTTGTGTTCTCGATCAACGCCCAATCGACACTTGCCGTCGACGAGCGCATTGATGGCCCCGTCTCCGCTGGCTCTCCAATCACCAAGCTCGTGACCGTCGTCGACGGCGGCCCGTCAATGGCACGTGAAGCTTCCGTCTTCATTCCGCTTCCCAAAGACGCAACGCCTTTCGATACGCCCGCAAATTGCTCCCCGGCATTTGGTGGCCTTGTCTGCACGCTCGGCGACATTGACGAGGGCGCATTCGTTTCCACCGAGATTTCCTTCCAGTTGCCAAACACCGGAGGCACCATCGCCGACGGCGCACGCGCCGGCACAACCACGCCAATGCCAAACCCCGTCGTCGATCGCAACACAAGCACCACCGTGATCGGGCCCGTCGCCGACCTTTTCGTGAAGGTCACCGGCATGAATCCCGCCACCGACATCGGTGACGCCGTGTCGTTCACTATCGACGTCACGAATCGGGGTCCGGGCGACGCAAGCGCCGTTCAAGTGCTCACTGACCCGAAGCTCACCGGATTGCGTTTTGATTCTGCGCTTCCCGAACGAGGCGTGTGGAACGCCAACCTCGCTCTTTGGGAAATCCCGACTCTCGCTCCTGGTGCAACAGCGCGACTGCGCATCGAAGCAACCGGCACGCGCACGAGCTCAACCTCGCTCTCGGTATTCGCCCGATCAGACAACCCTGACATCGCGGCAATCGACAACACCGCGATTACTCCGCTTGATGTGCTTGCTGCTGCGGCACCCGAAACAACGTCATCAGGCAGCGGCTGGCTCATACCGGTGCTCCTCGGCATCGGCGCATTGATCTTCATTATCGCCTGCGCCTACTTGTTCCTGCAGTGGCGCAAGAACAAGTCCTGATCACTCTTGTGTTCCGAAACGTTCCTTCACCGCGACTTTGGTGACCTTCCCCATTGGGTTTCGCGGCAGTTCGTCGAGACACAGGTAGTTGAACGGAACTTTCGCGGGAGCAAGTCGTTCTTTGCCCCATGCCCGAAACTCCGCGGCACTCGGCTGATCTTCTGAGGCTGCCACCCAGGCAATAGCGACGCGTTCACCCCATTCCTCATCGGGTAGCCCAACGACGGCGCAGTCAGAGATTGCCGGATGCGTGCGGAACACTTCTTCGATCTCCAAGGCGGAGACTTTCTCGCCGCCGGACTTGATGATGTCGACCGACGCGCGCCCAAGAAGCCGATAACCATCGGAAGTGTGCTGGGCAACATCGCCGGTGCGGAACCAGCCGTCGATAAATGATTCGGCCGTTGCGTCGGGTCGATTCAGATAGCGGTTGAACACCTGAGTTCCACGAACAAGGAGTTCGCCAACTTCGCCATCAGCAACATCTGCCCCGTCTTCGGCCACGATCCGACTTTCGACGCCTGGGAACGGCCAACCGACGTGACCCGGCACCCGGCGATCGAGGGTATTTCCAAGTGCCATTCCGAGTTCGGTCATTCCGTAGCGCTCGAGAAGCACGTGACCGCTGATGTCACGCCACTGTTCAAGCGTTGAGACTGGCAATGCCGCCGATCCCGAAACCATCAGTCGAAGTTTCGCCGCACCACCTGACCATCGAGCCTTCGTTGCATCGTCAGCATCAGACCATGCACGCACGAGTCGTGAATAAATCGTCGGCACCGCCATGAACACGGTGATGTCGCCAGAGGCCATCCGTTCCCAGGTTTCGATTGCGTCGAAGCGGCCGGGGGCTTCCAACGTTGCACCGACAGAAAGCGAGGTGAACGTGACATTCACAAGACCGTGTACGTGATGCAACGGCAATACACACACGGTTCGATCAGTTGCAGTCCACGCCCACGCTTCAACCATTGCCGAGCATTGCGCTGCCAATGAGCGATGCGTATGCACAACGCCCTTCGGCAAACCAGTTGTGCCGCTGGTGTAGACGAT
>Ga0114960_10001910_pt1 | contig 16543 bp, 15 predicted proteins | sample C_130625_MF_Meta_FD_92637 | JGI IMG/M metagenome (GOLD analysis project Ga0114960, IMG submission 92637) | Freshwater microbial communities from Lake Croche, Canada to study carbon cycling - C_130625_MF_MetaG | ecosystem: Environmental > Aquatic > Freshwater > Lake | place: Lake Croche, Canada... | reverse complement strand
GCCGCATGCCGAAGGGCTGGCGCTGCCGGCCTATGCCACGGAAGGTGCTGCCGGGATGGACCTGCTGGCGGCGGTGACCGCGCCGCTGGTCATCGCGCCTGGCGGGCGGGCGCTGGTGCCGACCGGCCTTTGCATCGCCCTGCCGGCAGGGTTTGAGCTGCAGGTGCGCCCGCGCAGCGGGCTTGCGCTGAAGAACGGGATCATGCTGGCGAATAGCCCGGGCACGATCGATGAGGATTATCGCGGCGAACTCGGCATCATCGTGCTGAACGGCGGCGAGGCGCCCTTCACGGTGGAACGCGGCATGCGCATCGCCCAGGCCGTGGTGGCGCCGGTCACCCGCGCCGTCTGGCAGGAGGTGCCGGCCCTGCCCGCGACGGCGCGCGGCGCGGGCGGGTTTGGCAGCACCGGCCGGGGCTAAAGCAGCCTCCGGTCTGCTGGCTCATGCGGTGATCGATCAGACCGGATCTCTTGTTCTAGAAAACATAATAGCTAGAGCAGGTAACCTGCTCTAGTGGGCGAATTCCCCTGCGTAGCAATGGCTTTGCTGGTTTTCGGACAAATCCCGCCTCTGCCCCTTGCGGGCGAAAGCGGGTTGAAGGTGTTGAAGCGCCCTCAATACAGGCCGGGCTTCAAGATCTGCGATCTGGACCCGGCCGCGCGCCTGGCTTTGCTGGCGGACGGGCGCTTTAATTTGAGGCGCTTGAGGGTTTGAAGCGGCATTCGCACAACGGCCAAGGGCCGGGCCGGGCGGCGCGATGGGGACGGATGCACAGCTTCAAGGAGCAGCGGGCGCCCTGCGGCGCCCGGGCAGCAAGCTGCGCACAAAAACCTTGCCGGTTGATGGCCAAAGGGGCGATGCCGCCCCCCGCCTTGCCCCCTCCCCACCTCCCCGCTCATATCCCCCGATGGATCTCGATTTCACCGAAGCCGAGCTGCACCGCTATTCCCGCCATATCCTGCTGGCCGAGGTCGGCGCGGTAGGGCAGGCGAAGCTGCGCGCCGCGCGGGTGCTGGTGGTGGGCGCTGGCGGGCTGGGGGCGCCGCTCGCGCTCTATCTGGCCGCCGCCGGCATCGGCACGATCGGGCTGGTCGATCACGATCGGCTCGAACTCTCGAACCTGCAGCGTCAGATCGTCCACACCACCGCCCGCATCGGCCGCAACAAGGCCGAGAGCGCGGCGGCAACCCTGGGCGCGCTGAACCCTGAAATCCGCATCGATGCGCATGCCCGCCGTATGGATGCCGCCACGGCGGCGGAACTGATCCCGGCTTACGACATCATCTGCGACGGCACGGATAACTTCGCCACCCGCTTCCTGCTGGGCGATGCCTGCCACCTGCTGGGCCGCACCTTGGTCAGCGCCGCCGTGCTGCGCTTCGAAGGCCAGCTTGCCACCTATGCCTCCCACCGCGGTGCGCCCTTTCCCTGCCAGCGCTGCCTGCATCCGGAACCGCCGCCCGAAGGCCTGGTGCCCACCTGTTCCGAAGCCGGCGTGCTGGGCGCCGTCACCGGCGTGATGGGCACCCTGCAGGCGACGGAGGTGCTGAAGGAGATTCTCGGCATCGGGGAGAGCATGGCCGGCCGCCTGCTGCTGTGGGATGCGCTGGCGATGCGCTTTCGCGTGGTGAAGCTGCGGCGCGACCCGGCCTGCCGGCTCTGCGGCCCGGCGCCCGAAATCCGTGATCTGTCGGCGCATGGCTGAACCGCTTGGCCTGCTGCTGCTTTCGGGCGGGCATGAACGGGCGCATTACGCGCTGGTGCTGGCGACCGCCGCCGCCGCCATCGGCCGGGGGGTGACGCTGTTCGCCAGCAATGCCGGCTGCCGCCTGCTGCTCGACCCCTGCCCATTGCTGGCGGACCCGCGGGAGGCGCTGCTGCGCGCGCGGGGCGTCGCCGATCTCGCGACCTTGCTGAGCGCGGCGGAGGAGCTGGGCGTGCAGCGTCTGATCTGCGAGGCCGGGCTGCGCGCCGAGGGCCTGGTCGAAGCGCCGCTCGCCAGCGGCGTGGAACGCTCCGGCGTCGTCGGATTCCTGGCGGCGATCGGCGCCGGGCAGATCATCACGCTTTGAGGTGCTTGACCGCGCGCCACGCGTCTTGGCATGGCAATAGTGTGAAATCCCTTCGCGCCTTGCCGATTCTCCTGGCCCTGGCCGCCCCGGCGGCGGCGCAGAGCAACCTTGGGCAGACCGGCAGCCTGCCGCCGCCCCGCCCGCCGGGTGGCGCGGCGCCCGCCATCGTCCCCAACCCCCCGGCGCCCGCCAAGCCGGCGCCCCCGGTCGCCGCCAAGCCCGCCAAGCCGGCGGTCCCGCCCGTCGCCGCCAAGCCGGCGACGCCCACCGCTGGCCAGCCGGTGACGCCGGCCACCGCCGGCAAGGCGGCGACGCCCGCCACCGCCGGCAAGCCGGCGACGCCCGCCACCGCCGGCAAGGCGGCAACGACAACCACCGCCGGCAAACCCACCCCGCCGCAGGCCGGCGCTGTCGCCAAGCCGCCCAAGCCCGCCGGCGCGGTGCCGGAGGTGCAGCCCAAGCCCGGCCCCATCGCCCAGCCGAAGCCCGCCACCCCGGCGCAAGCCCGCAAGGCGGCTCCGGCCGCCGCGCCGGCCGCCGGCGCTGTGGCCGGCGCGGGCAGCGCGCCCGCCGCCAGCAAGCCGGCCGAGCCCGCGGCCCCGCCCATCGCGCGGGTCGGCAGTGCCACCAACCTGCCGCTGCCGCGTTTTGCCGCGCTGGGGTCCAACCAGGTGAACCTGCGGATCGGGCCGGATCTGCGCTATCGCATCGACTGGACTTATCAGCGCCGCGACCTGCCGGTGCAGATCGTCGATGAACATCAGCATTGGCGGCGCATCCGCGACCCGGAGGGGACCGAGGGCTGGGTGCAGCGGCCGCTCCTTGCCTCCCGCCGGACCTTCCTGGTGCAGGGGGAGGAGCGGGCGCTGCGCCGCCGGGCGGAGGAGAACGCCGATCCCGTCGCCCTCCTCAAGCCCGGCGTGGTTGGGCAAATCCGCAGCTGCGCCACCGGCAGCACCTGGTGCGCGGTGCGGGTGGGCGAGTATCGCGGCTTCATCCGGCGCGACGAGGTCTGGGGCGTCGGGGCGCAGGAGACGATCGCGGATTAGAGCGCGATGCGTTGAGGCGGAATCGCCGATAACGCTGAATCGCGCGATCCAACACATGCTAGAGCGGGCTGCGTGAACGCATGTGAACGCAGCATGCTCTAGGGCATACTGCGTCCGCATTCGCTCACGCACCCTGCGCTAACCTTGGCTTGATCACGGGATTCAGCGCCTTCGGCGATGCCGCCGCCACGCATCCCGCTCCAAGCCGGGGGCGAGGGGGCCTATGGCGGGGCGCGGGCGGCGCTGGTGCCCGCCGCCGGACTTGAACCGGCACAGCCTTTTGGCCTGCGGATTTTAAGTCCGCTGCGTCTACCGTTCCGCCAGGCGGGCAATGCCGTAGTTTTGCGGCCAGGTGGGTCGCAAGACAAGCGGCCGGCGAATTGACGCCGCCGCGCCCCCCGGGCAAGCGGCGCGCATGTCTCGCCGTCTGATCCTCCTGCTGGTGCTGTTCGGGCTGGCGTGCCGCCCGGCGGCGGCGGCGACCGAAATCCTGGTCGTCTCGACCACCAGCACCGAGCAATCGGGCCTCTTTGCCCATCTGCTGCCGATCTTCACGCGAGAGAGCGGCATCGGCGTGCGGGTGGTGGCGCTTGGTACCGGGCAGGCGCTGGATGCCGCGCGGCGGGGCGATGCCGATGTGGTGCTGGTGCATGACCGCGCGGCGGAGGAACGCTTCGTCGCCGCAGGCCATGGCGGCCCGCGCCATCCCATCATGTTCAACGATTTCGTGATCATCGGCCCGGCCGCCGATCCGGCCGGCATCGCCGGCTTGCGGGATGCGGCGGCGGCGCTGGCGAAGATCGCCGCTGCCGGTGCGCCCTTCATCAGCCGGGGCGATCGCAGCGGCACCCACACCGCCGAACTGCGCCTGTGGCAGCAGGCCGGGGTCGATCCCGCCACCGGCCGGGCCCGCTGGTACCGGGAGATCGGCCAGGGCATGGGTCCGGCGCTGAACACCGCCGCCGCCCAAGGGGCGTATCTGCTGGCCGATCGCGGCACCTGGCTCAGCTTCCGCAATCGGCAGGATCTGACGATCCTGCTCGCGGGCGATGTCCGGCTGTTCAACCAGTACGGCGTTATGCTGGTGAACCCGGCGCGGCACCCGCATGTGCAGGCCGCCGCCGGGCAAGCCTTCATCGATTGGCTGCGCGGCCCGGCCGGGCAGGCGGCGATCGGCGCCTATCGCATCGGCGGGGCGGCGCTGTTCTTCCCCAATGCGGACCGGCCGGAGCCGCCGGCGTCCTGACCGCGGGTCAAAAGCCTTTCGACCAGGCGATGGCCGCCAGCGTGCCGGCGATGCCGGCAAAAACATGCAGCACCAGCGCCGCCTCGCCGCCCGCCCGGCGCCAGCGGCGCGCGATGATCGGCGCGGCGGCCCCGAGGGTGAGCGCCAGCGCCACCAGCAGGGCGGTGACGAGGCCGAGCCGCGGCGCGATGCCCAGGCGCAGCGCCGCCAGCAGCAGGACCAGCCCGCTGAGGCCGGCCATCCAATGCAGGCGCCGGAGCCCGCGGCGCGGCAACCCACCGAGGGTGAGGAGGCCAAGCCAGATACCAAGCGCCAGGGTCCCGATCAGGGCGAGCAGCAGCAGCGTGCGGTCCATGGGCCATAAAGGCGGCGGCCGGGGGTGGCGGTCAACACCCGAGGTTTGGCCGCTGGCCGCTTCTGGCCTATAGGAATGTACGGGATCGTCCCGGAGTCGCCGCGCGCCGGGCGCGGCCGGACCCAGCGAGAGCAGCGAGCGCGTGAGCGAGCAGAGCAGCGGCGGCGCCGACGGCCCGCCGGAAGATACCCAGCCGATCGCCCTCGAAGAGGAGATGCGTCGCTCCTACCTCGATTACGCGATGAGCGTGATCGTCTCGCGCGCCTTGCCAGATGCGCGCGATGGGCTGAAGCCGGTGCACCGGCGCATCCTCTATGCGATGCACGAGGCCGGCTACACCAGCGACAAGGCGCACCGGAAATCCTCCCGCGTCGTCGGTGACGTGATGGGTAAGTTCCACCCCCATGGCGATGCAGCGATCTACGACGCCATGGTCCGCATGGCGCAGACCTTCTCCATGCGCGTGCCGCTGATCGACGGGCAGGGCAATTTCGGCTCGATGGACGGCGATCCGCCGGCGGCGATGCGTTACACGGAAGTGCGGCTGGCCCGCGCCGCCACCGCGCTGCTGGAGGCGATCGACGAGGACACCGTCGATTTCCAGCCGAATTACGACGAGAGCGAGCATGAGCCGCGGGTCCTGCCGGCGGCCTTCCCGAACCTGCTGGTCAACGGCGCGCAGGGCATCGCGGTTGGCATGGCGACCAATATCCCGACCCACAACCCGACCGAGGTGATCGACGCGACGCTGGCCCTGATCGCCGAGCCCGACCTGGCGCTGCCCGAGCTGATGAAGATCATCCCCGGGCCGGATTTCCCGACCGGTGGGCTGATCCTCGGCCGCTCCGGCATCCGCTCCGCCTTCGAGACCGGGCGCGGTTCCGTCCCGCTCCGCGCCCGCTGCATGATCGAGGAGATGCGCGGCGGCCGGCAGGCGATCATCGCCACCGAGCTGCCGTACCAGGTGAACAAGGCCACGCTGATCGAGAAGATCGCCGAGCTGGTCCGCGCCAAGGCGATCGAGGGTATTTCCGACCTGCGCGACGAAAGCGACCGCGACGGGCTACGCGTGGTCATCGAGCTGAAGCGCGACGCGACGGCGGAGGTGGTGCTGAACCAGCTCTATCGCATGACGCAGTTGCAGACCTCGTTCCCGGTGAACTTCCTCGCGCTCAACAACGGCCGGCCGCAGCAGATGGGGCTGATCGACGCGCTGCGCGCCTTCATCACCTTCCGCGAGGAGGTGATCAACCGCCGCACCCGCCACCGGCTCGATAAGGCACGGGAACGCGGCCACCTGCTGATCGGCCTGGCCATCGCGGTGGCCAATATCGACGAGGTGATCCGTATCATCCGCGCCTCCTCCGACCCGGCCGAGGCGCGGGCCAACCTGATGGCGCGCGACTGGCCGGCGGGCGATGTCGGCACGCTGCTGGCGCTGGTCGAGGATGCCGGCAACATCGTGACCGAGGCCGGCACGGTGCGGCTGACGGAAGCGCAGGCGCGCGGCATCCTGGCGCTGACGCTCCAGCGCCTCACTGGCCTCGAGCGCGAGAAGATCACCGCCGAGCTTGAGGAGATCGGCGGGCGCATCCGCGAATTCCTGGAGATCCTCGGCAGCCATCCGCGGCGGATGGAAGTGATGGCCGAGGAGCTGCGGGCGGTGCGCACCCAGCTGGCCAGCCCGCGGCTGACCGAAATCCTCGACGGCATCACCGACCTTGACGATGAGAGCCTGATCGAGCCGGGCAATATGGTCGTGACGCTGACCCGCGACGGCTACGTCAAGCGCACCACGCTCGATACCTTCCGCGCACAGCATCGCGGCGGCCGTGGCCGCAGCGCGGCTGCGACCCGGCAGGATGATGTGGTGGTCCGCAGCTTCATCGCCCATACCCACCAATGGGTGCTGTTCTTCACCAGCCGCGGCATGGCCTTCCGCGAGAAGGTCTGGCAGCTGCCCGAGGGCGGCGCCCAGGGCAAAGGCCGAAGCCTGCGGCAGGTGCTGGCCATGCAGGAGGGCGAGCAGATCACCGCCGTGCTGCCGCTGCCGCAGGATGAAAGCCTGTGGGAGGGGCTGCATCTGGCCTTCGCCACCGCTTCGGGCGGCGTGCGGCGCAACCGGCTGTCGGATTTCCGCAATGTCCGCTCCGCCGGGCTGATCGCCATGAAGCTGGAGGAGGGCGATGCGCTGATCGGCGTCGCCACCTGCCGTGAGGGCGATGACGTGCTGCTGGCCACCCGGCGCGGCCGGGCGATCCGCTTCCAGATCCTTGATGAGACGCTGCGCGTCTTCGCCAGCCGCGGCTCGGACGGGGTGCGCGGCATCCGCCTGCAGGCCGACGATACCGTCATCTCGCTCGCCGTGCTGCGGCATGTCGATCTCAGCAACGAGGAGCGGGAGGCCTATCTGAAGGCCGCCGGGCAGAAGCGCCGCGCGGCCGGCGAGGAGATCGACGCCGAGGCCGAGGAGGCAGCGATCCCGGAGCTGGCCGAGGACGGCGAGGGCGAGCCGATGGCCGCCGAGGTCACGCTCTCGCCCGAGCGGTTCGAGGCGCTGGAGGCGGGCGAGGAATTCCTGCTTGTCGTCAATGATCACGGGCTCGGCTTCCGGACCTCGGCCTATTGGTACCCGGTGAAGGGGCGTGGCGGGCTCGGCAATCTCAGCATGGACCTGAAGCCGCGCGCCGGCCGGGCCGGGCAGGCGGAGGTGATCGCCACCTTTACGGTGACCGCCGGGGATGATGTGATGCTCGTCACCGATGGTGGCCAGCTGATCCGCTCACCGGTCGCCCAGGTGCGTATGACCCGGCGCTCGACCAAGGGCGTCATCCTGTTGCGTCCCAGCGAGGGCGAACGCGTGACCAGCTGCTTCCGGGTCGTCGACGACGCCGAGGAGGCGGCGGAGGAAGAGGAAACGGCAAGCGATGCGTGAGCGGATCGGGCTCTATCCCGGCACATTCGACCCTGTCACCAACGGCCATCTGGACGTGATCGGCCGGGCCGCGCGGCTGCTCGACAAGCTGGTGATCGGCGTGGCGATCAATATCGGCAAGGGGCCGCTGTTTCCGCTGGAGGAGCGGGTGGAGCTGGTGCGCGCCGAGACGGTGGCGATCGCCAAGCGAACCGGCGCGGTGATCGAGGTGCGGCCCTTCGAGGGGCTGCTGATCGGCTTCGCGCAGCAGGTCGGCGCGGCGATGATCCTGCGCGGCCTGCGCGCCGTCTCCGACTTCGATTACGAATTCCAGATGACCGGCATGAACCGCCGGCTGGATTCGGAGATCGAGACCGTCTTCCTGATGGCGTCCGAGACCAACCAGTTCATCTCCTCCCGCTTCGTCAAGGAGATCGCCCGGCTCGGGGGGGATGTATCCACCTTCGTGCCGAAACTGACGCTGGAACGCACCCTGGCGCGCGTCCGCCAGGGCACCGCCGGCTGACCTGCCACCCGAACAGGAGATCCCCTGGATGTTGAGACGCCACCTCGCGGGCTTCACGCTGCTTGCGCTGCCCGCCCTCGCCCGCGCCCAGGCGCCGGCGGCTGCCGCCGGCAACATCATCTTCGAACTCAAGGATGGTCCGGTGACCATTCAGCCGCTGACCGATGTGGCGCCGAAGCATGTCGAGCGCATCAAGAACCTGGTGACGCGCGGCTTTTACGACGGCACGCCGTTTCACCGGGTGATCGAGGGCTTCATGGCCCAGGGCGGCGACCCCACCGGCAGCGGCACCGGCGGCAGCGACCTGCCGAACCTGAAGGCGGAGTTCACCAGCAAGTACCGCTTCGTGCGCGGCATCTGCGGCATGGCCCGCTCCTCGGCCCAGGACAGCGCGAATAGCCAGTTCTTCATCATGTTCGGCCCGGCGCCCAGCCTGGATGGCCAGTACACCATCTGGGGCAAGGTCATCGCCGGCATGGACGCGGTTGATAAGATCAAGCGCGGCAATCCGAACAACAACGGCATCGTCACCCCGCCGCCGGATAAGCTGATCCGCGCGACCTTGGGTTGAGGGAGAGTTCAGCATGAGCGATACGCCAGAGACCACGCCAGAACCTGCATCGGAGGTCGCCCACGAGGCAGCCCCCGAAACCCCGGCTGCGGCGCCGGCCGTCGCCGCGGCGCCGGCCAGCCATCCGGAGGACACGCTGATCCTCGAACTCAAGGACGGCGCGGTGACGATCGAGCTGCTGCCGGCGCTGGCGCCGAAGCATGTCGAGCGCATCAAGCACCTTGTCCGGCAGGGCTTTTACGACAACACGCCCTTCCACCGGGTGATCGAGGGCTTCATGGCCCAGGGCGGCGACCCGAGCGGCACCGGCACCGGCGGCGCCCGGGATATCGGCCTGGCCGACCTGGAAGCCGAGTTCAGCCCGCCCGGCAAGGCGCGCTTTGCGCGCGGCACCTGCGGCATGGCGCGCACCGCGCATCCGCACAGCGCGTCTTCGCAATTCTTCATCATGTTCGCGCCGGCGTCGAGCCTGGATGGCCAGTACACCATCTGGGGCCGCGTGATCGCCGGCATGGAGGCGGTGGACAAGATCAAGCGCGGCACCGGCGGCAATGGCATTGTCCAGGGGCCGGACCGGCTGGTGAAGGCGCGCATCGCGGCGGATGCACCCGCCGCGTGAGACATCGCACGGCGGCTGCACCCGCCGCGTGAGACATGGCGCGGCGGCGGCACCCGCCGCGTGAGCCCTGGCGCGGCGGCTGTGCCCGCCGCGTGGGCCCCGACGGGCTTGAAGGTTGACTTTCATCACCGCGGCGGCTTTTCCCGCAGCGGTCAGGACACGTGGCGGGGCGGCGGCAGCGCGGCCCCGCCGCTGCTGTCCTGGGACGGGAGCCGGTAGCTCAGCTGGTAGAGCACGGGACTTTTAATCTCGCGGCCGAGGGTTCGAATCCCTCCCGGCTCATCCCCCCACCTGCCTGCCAAGACCCAGAGAAATAGCCGTTCAGGCGGAATCGTCTGAACGGCTCTCTTGTTCTGGAAAATATCGAGTCCAAAGCAGCTTATCTCCGGCCTGATGGAGCATCGTGTGCGCCATCAGACCGGAGGCTGCTTGAGCGGCTCAGCGCGCCCCGTTGCGGCGGCGGCGCACGACGCCAAGGCCGAGCAGGCCGGCCCCGAGGAGCGCCATGGAGGCGGGCTCGGGCACCGCGGTCAGCACCACGTCGTTCAGCGCCATGTAGCCGGTCCCGCTGTTGAAGGCGCCGCCGCTGGTCGTCGTCGCGAGCCACTTGATCTGATGGGTGCCCGCTGCCACCCAGCCCGGGCCGGTCAATGTCCTGTCGTAGGTGTTGTTCCCCTGGTAGGGGCTGAACGTTCCGAGCGAGCTGCCGTCGAAGACAACATTCGCCGTGTAGATTGTGGCAGCATTGCTCTGAAACCAGAAAGACAGGCTGTCGATATTCATGGCTTCGGACGTCGTGAAGGTGATGCTCTGATACGTTATGTCACTGAAATAACGTACGACTCCGACATTGTTGTAGGGCGCACCAAAGAGCTCGACGCCATTGTTCGGCGTGTTCCAGGTCGCGCTCACCCCCGCGGCGACGTAGCTCGCCGGGCCGGTGAGGTTCCCGACGCTCATATTCTCGAAGCTGAAGCGGAAGACATCGATCGTGGTGGCCTGGGCGGGTGCCAGGGCGGTGGCCAGCAGGCCGGCGGCCAGGGTGAGCGTCGCGGTCAGCCCGGCCATGCCGGGCAGCCGCGCATGCGCCGTCCCGGGCGTTGGGCGCGGGTCAATCGGGGCTTTGGCCAGATCAGAAATGCGAGTCGGCAGGTCTGAGCTTGGCGCAACATCAAAAGAAAACGACTTGGCGTTGATCATCGGCATCTCGCGACTTCCCTGCTTGCATTCATAGAACCCGACGCTCTATGACGACCATAAGCGGTCAATGAATTCATAAAACCATTCAAAACCTAGTAAATCAATAGCGAAAATACGGAAATTTAAATATTATTTATTGGATATTTTTATTAAATACAGATAAAAAAATGCTAAAATATTTTCTAATTTCTGCAATTCTATCTATTTTTATTAGAAAATTTTCCTTGATTTTGAACAATAAGAAATTTTATTACTTTCGACCAAATTTCTGAAAATGTCTTCGTAATTCTGAGAGATTTAATTTTCCCTGTCGCAAAGCCTGGTGCCTCGCTCACCCCCTCGGCGCGCTCTCGCCCCCGTCGCGCGCCCCCCCAAGACAGGCGTTCACGCCGCATGCTCTGGGGTGGAGTCGGCATCGCATCCCCACGCGTTCAGTTGCGTCCGTCCGAACGCCATCGGCGCGAACCCCGCCAGCCGCGTCCTTCCGGGGCGCCCAAAGGCTGCGCCGCCTTGGCCTGTCGCGGCGGGACTGGCACGATGGCGCGATCCCGCTGGACCTCTCCCTCCAGCGCCGGCCCCTGGTCGCGCCTCCCCTGTCCCCCAGCCCACCACCCGCATCGATCGGCGCCCCGCATGGACCCCCACCCCGCCCCAGCTTCACCGCCCGGCGGTCCGCCCGCGCCCGAAGCGGCCCCGCCGGATCGCGCCGGGCTGCTCTGGCTCGTGGTGCTGGCGATCGTGGCGGGTGCGCTCACCGGCCTGATCGGCGCCGCCTTCCGCTGGACGCTGGAAGCCGCCGGGCGGCTGCGCGATGTCGCCCTGCTCTGGGCCGGCACCACGCCGGCGGACGGGGCGCGGCTCGCCATGGTCATCGGCGGCGCCGCGCTGGCCTGCGCGCTGGCCGCCTGGATGGTCCGCCGCATCGCGCCGCTCGCCTCCGGCAGCGGCATCCCGCATGCCGAGGCGGTGCTGCGCGGCAAGGCGCAGCCCGCGCCGCTCGCCCTGATCCCGGTGAAGTTCTTTGGCGGGACGCTGGCCATCGGCAGTGGCCTCGCGCTCGGTCGCGAGGGGCCGAGCGTGCAGATGGGCGCCAGCATCGGCCATGCCCTGGCCCGGCTGTGCCGCCGGCCAGAGGCGGAGCAGCGCGCGCTGCTCGCCGCCTGTGCCGGCGCCGGCCTGGCGACCGCCTTCAACGCGCCCTTCGCCGGCGCCGTCTTCGTGCTGGAGGAGCTGCTCCAGCGCTTCGAGCATCGCACCGCGCTGGCCGCGCTGCTCGCCTCGGCCAGCGCCATGCTGGTGGCGCGCTGGCTGCTGGGCGCCGCGCCGGATTTTCCGCTGGCCGAGCTGGCGCAGCCGCCCCTGGCGGCGCTGCCGCTGTTTGCCGGGCTGGGGCTGGGGCTCGGGCTGCTGGCGGTGTTCTACAACCGGACTATTCTTGGCACGCTGGCGCTGGCCGACCGGGTGCGCGGCGTGCCGGTGGAAGTGCGGGCCGGGCTGCTTGGCGCGGCGGTCGCGGCCATCGGCCTTTACGCCCCCTGGCTGATCGGCGGCGGCGATGGGCTGAGTGCCGAGGCGCTGCGGGGGGAGGCGGTGCTTGCCACCCTGCCGCTGATCTTTATCGCACGCTGGGTGCTCGGGGCCCTATCCTATGCGGTGGCGACGCCGGGCGGGCTGTTCGCGCCGCTGCTGGTGCTGGGTGCGGAGGCGGGGCTGCTGTTCGGCGCGGGCGCAGCCGCGGCCTTCCCCCTGCTGGGGCTGGACGCGCGGGGCTTTGCCCTGGTCGGCATGGCGGCCTTCTTCGCTGGCGTGGTGCGGGCCCCGCTCACCGGCATGATCCTGGTGACGGAGATGACGCTGAACGTCACCCTGTTGCTGCCGATGCTGGCCGCCTGCGGCACGGCCATCCTGGTGGCGATGCTGCTGCGCGACGCACCGATCTATGAGGCGCTGGCCGAGCGGGCTGGCCGCCGCCCCGGACCCTGATCGGCAGGCGGGCCGGCGGCGCCGCACCAGCGCAGCAGGGGCTTCTCCACCGCCCAGTGGCAGGCCAGCCCCACCAGCGCGCAGCCGGCGATCGCCAGCGGGATCGCGAGCGGGGTGGGCAGCGCGTGCACCGCCGGCTTGATCAGCGGCAGCGCCAGCATCTGCGTGAGGTAGATGGAATAGGAGGCATCGCCGAGCGCGCGCAGCAGCGGCAGGCGCCCCAGCCAGCCGCCCGCCTCCATGCCCAGCACCCCGGCCAGGATCAGCAGCGTCGGGCCGCCCCAGAGCAGCCAGCGCATCTCCTCCGGCTTTGGCGCCGTCCATTGCGCCAGCAGCAGGCCGAGGCCGAGCACCGTAAGGGCCAGCCCGGCCGCGCCACGCGGCAGCCAGCCGCGCCGCCAGGCCAGGCAGATCCAGGCGCCGCCTACGAATTCCAGCAGCATCCCGATCGGGTAGGGCGCCGGCAGGAAGGTGCCGCGCGGCCAGCATGCCGTGAACGCCGCCAGCAGGATCAGCACCGCCGAGATCGCCGGCACCCGCGCCCGCGGCGCCAGCCAGAGGCTGGCGGCGAAGACCAGGTAGAAGAACATCTCGAAGGTCAGGGTCCAGCCCGGCGGGATCACCGTCATGCTGCCCGAGACCGGGTCGAGGTGCGGCCAGACCACCAGCGACAGCAGCAGGTGCGACAGCCCGCTGCCGTGGATCGCCGCGGTCAGCAGCGTCAGCACCCAATAGAGCGGCGCGACCCGGCGCAGCCGCGCGCCGAGGAAGGCGCCCGGTGTCGGATGCCGGTCGGCGATGTGCACCATGATGAAGCCGGAAATCGCGAAAAACAGATCGACGCCGGCGGCCCCCACCTCCGTGCGGCTCCAGCCGATATGGGTATCGGCCACCGCCAGGGCGGCCAGCCCGCGCAGGTATTGGATCGAGAGCAGCGTGGGGCCCGGTTTGCTTGCCATGGCGGGGGCCTAGAGCGGGATGCGTTGAGGCGGTAGCGCCGAAGGCGCTGAATCCCGCGACCAAGCAAAGTTTAGAGCAGGATGCGTGAGCGGATGCGAACGGATCATGCTCTAGAGCGGGATGCGTTGAGGCGGCAGCGCCGAAGGCGCTGAATCCCGCGACCAAGCAAAGTTTAGAGCAGGATGCGAACGGCTCATGCTCTAAAGCAGATCAAGGACGCAGCGCGCGAAGCTGGCGGGCGCTTCCTGCGGCGGGTTGTGGCCGATGCGCGGCAGCACGCGGCGCTCATACCGCCCGGTGAAGAAGCGGCCCTGCGTGGCCGAGCCGGCCACCGGCCCGACGCCGTCGCTTTCCCCATGCGGGGCAATGGTCGGCACGCCGATCGGCGGGCGGGTGGCCAGCCGGGCCTCGATGCCGGCCAGCGCCGGATCGCCCGGCGCATAGCCGAAGCGATGCCGGTAGGATTGGATCACCACCTCGACGAAATCGGGGTTGTCGAAGGCCTCGGCGCTGGCGGCGAAGGTCGCGTCATCGAAGCGCCAGTCGGGCGACCAGAGCTGCCAGAGCAGCCGGGCGATGCCGCGCCGGTCGGCGGCCAGGCCGGCGCGGCCGCGCTCGGTATGGAAATAATACTGGTACCACCAGCGATGTTCCTGCTCGGCCGAGGCTGGCTTGGTCGCCGCCGCGATGTCCTGGATGTTGTAGCCGGTGCAGGTGACGAGGCCGGCGACGCGTTCTGGCCATAGCGCGGCGACGACGCAGGCGGCGCGGCCGCCCCAATCATAGCCGGCGAGGATGGCGCGGGGGATCGCCAGCGCGTCCAGCAGGTCCAGCAGGTCCTTGCCGAGCGCCGCCTGTTCGCCGGACCTGGGCGTGGCGGCATCGCGGAACCGGGTCGGGCCATAGCCGCGGAGATAGGGCACCACCACCCGGCAGCCGGCGGCGACCAGGACGGGCACCACCGCGTCGTAGCTGGCCGGGGCGTAAGGGAAGCCATGCAGCAGCAGGACCGCCGGGCCGTCCGCCGGGCCATGCGCGGTATGGGCGATGCGAAGGGTGGGCGTTTCAGCGAAGGCGATGTCGGACATTGGGCTATCCTGCCAGGGTGGTGGTTGGCCGCAAGCCGGCGCGGTGGCATCCTCAAGGGATGTTGCGTCGCGCCCTGATCCTCCTCCTGCTCCTGCCGGGCCTCGCCCTGGCCCAGGACAAGCCCCAGCCGCCGCTGCCGAAGGAGCCGCTGGTCATCGTCACCCGCGACGGGGCGCGGCAGGTCTTCCAGGTGGAAATGGCGCTGACGCCGGAACAGCAGATGGTCGGGCTGATGTTCCGCCCCAGCGTGCCGGCCGATGAGGGCATGCTGTTCGACTGGGGGGTGCCGCGCGAATCCGCGATGTGGATGCGCAACACCATCGCCCCGCTCGATATGCTGTTCATCACCGAACAGGGGCGGGTGCACCGGATTGCCGAGCGGACCGTGCCCTATTCGCTGAATGCCGTCGAAAGCCGCGGGCCGGTCCGGGCGACGCTGGAGCTGGCCGCCGGCACCGCCGAGCGGCTGGGCATCCGGATCGGCGATCTGGTGGAGCAGCGAATCTTTGGCACCGCGAAGGTGGTTCCGTCGCCGCCCGGGGCGCGGTAGAAGCATCTGGTCGGGGTGTGGCGCAGTCTGGTAGCGCATCTGCTTTGGGAGCAGAGGGTCGCTGGTTCGAATCCAGTCGCCCCGATACCTAGTGGTCCGATTCCGACGCTTGGGGACCAAGCGTCGGGTGAATCGGCCCACCAAATCAATGCCTAGTGGTGCGTGCCAGACGGTACCAGCCGTCTGGCACGCACCACTAGGTGACCCGGATATTTTTGTGTAAGGAGCCCGATAATGTCCGGACCGCGCGCCCGCATTCATGTCCCGCCCCGCTCCGCCATGCAGGCGGCGCGCGGCAATTCGCATGAGTGGGTGCTGGAATTCGCCCCGGGGGAACGGCAGCGGCCGGACCCGCTGATGGGCTGGCCGGGCTCCGGCGATACGCGCAACCAGGTGCATCTGCGCTTTGCCAGCAAGGCCGAAGCGGTGGCCTATGCCGAGGCGAACGGCATCGCCTACAGCGTCGAGGAACCGCCCGCCCCGCGGCCGATCAAACCCAAGGTCTATGCGGAGAATTTCCGCTTCGGCAGAGCCGAGAATTGGACCCATTGACCAGCCTTGGGCGCCCGTAGCTCAGACGGATAGAGCACGCGATTTCTAATCGTGTGGTCGGGGGTTCGAATCCCTCCGGGCGCGCCACTCATGAGGCCCCGGCTTGGCTCGGGCCGCGCCCCGTCGGCCCCTGCGGCCCTCCGTTGCCCCGACCGGAGATTGACCGGACGCCCGGGCAAACCGGCCCCCGCCCGCTGATGAAGGCGCTGCTTAGAGCGGGCTGCGTTCACATGCGTTCACGCAGCCCGCTCTAGCCTGTGTTGGATCGGGCGATTCAGCGCCTTCGGCGATGCCGCCTCAACGCATCGCGCTCTATGGCCCAGCCCCTCGCCCCACCGGCGCCGCGCCCACTGGCCTTGGCGCCTGAGGCCCCCGGCCTCCTATGGCTCAGCGCCATGCCTGGCCGTTTTACGCCCTGGGCGGCGTTCGCCGCGGCCGTGCAGCAGCTACCGCGCCGGCCTGGTGCTGTGCCACTCGAGGAACCGATGCGCCCCTTGGGGTGCTACAGTCCGCTTTCGGGTGCGGCCACGCCCCGCGGGGGCGCGGCCGCGGCCCTCGGGTGGTTCAGACGCGGGACCGGCCCTGGGCGGCAAGGTTGCCACGCCGGGCACGCAGGCTGCCCAGCCCAACCAGCGCCAAGCCGAACAGCGCGAGCGAGGCGGGCTCCGGCACATCCGCCACATAGACCGTGAGCGGGGTCATCGACACATTGACCGCGCCGCTAGTGGCGAAGGCCAGTCCGGTGACGAAGGCCAAGGGGTTGTCGGGGTCAAGGCCGAGCGCGGAATCGATGCCCTTCACCGTAAAGCCATTCACGCCGCCCGGGCTGCCACCGAGGAAATCGAAGGCCGTGCCG
>Ga0114960_10001909_pt1 | contig 16548 bp, 14 predicted proteins | sample C_130625_MF_Meta_FD_92637 | JGI IMG/M metagenome (GOLD analysis project Ga0114960, IMG submission 92637) | Freshwater microbial communities from Lake Croche, Canada to study carbon cycling - C_130625_MF_MetaG | ecosystem: Environmental > Aquatic > Freshwater > Lake | place: Lake Croche, Canada... | reverse complement strand
GTATAAGAGTTTGGTCCAATAAAATATCTACTAGAAATATATTTTATAGTATCATAATCATTTTTCCAAATCATTTTCATACAAGATTCAATTGTATTTTTCTGTTCTGGATAAGAAATCGGATAATTAGTACCCTGCATTCCACTTAAAACATATTTAATACCTTTTCTTAAAGCATCAACAATTAATTGTGGAGTATTAAATCTAGTACCTGGTCCTACTTTTAAGTTATCAATTTCTAACTCAATTTCATAAATTTCTTCATTGTTTAATACATTTGATTCATCTAATGTATAGACGCTAATTATATTTCCACGATTTTCACGTCCAAATTTATCTGCTTTACGATTACCATATTTAACAATACTAATATCAACCTTAAATGGATAGTCATCGTGTTCAAAAGTAACACGATTAATGAAACGAAATTCTTTTTTTGATTTTCTCCAATTTTCAGTTATATTATTAATAATACCCATTTTTCTAATAATATTCTCAGCACTATAGGTAATTCTAAAATTGAAATCATCAAAATCTACTGGAAATATTTTTTCTTTATTAATAAACATGGGTCCTTTTGTCATATGTTCTACAAATGACTCATTCGGTAAATGTTTAATGTCGTTTGTTTTACAAAATTCTTGAATATTAGGCAAACTACGAATATCTGTTCTAATATTAGACATTTTAAATCTGCCAGTATTACTATCTAAGAACTCACAATTTACTCGCAAATAATAATCGCCATTTTCTTCACCAACAGAATAAAATCCCGCCGACTTTAATTTTCTTACTACATTATCGTAATTATTTTTAGTAATACTTTTAATCCCTTTTGTACCAAATTTAACCTCTAATTCACCTGTTCTATTGTTGTCATAAAATGTTTTTATTATATTTTCAAAACGTATCTGAGGTGGATTTTTCTTTTTTTCTTCAGGTTCATCAGGTTCTTCTTCTTCAACTTCTTCTTCTTGTACTTCCATATCTTTTTGAAAAAGTCCTGGTGGAGGTGGTTCATCTGGTGATTCAGGTTCAAATTTTGGTCTTTCTTCAGGTTCTCTAGGTGGTGAAATAGATGGCGTTTTAGGTCCAAATGTTGAATTTCTCTCAGGATCATCGTGTGAATCTTTAGGTGGTGAAAATGATGGCGTTCTAGGTCCTGAATTTTTCTCTTCTACACCTGATAAAACAAATGTTGTATCAGCAACTTTTTTATCCAACATTTTTTTTAATGTTATATATTTGTTCATTAGTCCCATTTTTTTTAAATCAGCCTTTTCTTTCGGAGTTAACCCATCATATACTTGCTGAATATTTGGATTACTCATGATTTCCAACAACTTAATGGCTGACTCTCTAGTCATTTGTCTGCTTACTTTTAGTTGCACACTCCTATCTAATTTTTCATAAAATGAATTTAATTTATCAGACCCAAAATTGGCTCCTCCTTCTAAAATATTATTTTGATTCTTATTTGTGTTCATGGTTAATATATATATATATGAATACATATTTTTAAATGGTTCATTTTTTTTTATAATTAAAAATAATGAATAATGGCTTCGTATAACTCTTTTTTAGACTTTATTTTTCCCTTATCTTTATTGATAGTATCAATTGCTAATTTTGTACATATCTGAACCAATTCTTCTACTTTATATCCAGACATTGCTTTTATACCCTTTTCAAGCTTCTCTAGTTTATATAAGGTTGTTCTAGTATTATCAATAAATTCTTTACTAGCTAACTGGAATCCATATTTTTTGGTATATGTTGATTCATTTACTTCTCTAATAACATAAACATCTGATGTATCATTCATAAGATTTTCAAAAAATGTATTTTTACTAATATATAAAATATTTATATTTGCAATAGAACACAAAGCCATAAATGTTTTAATATTCAAAAAATTATCATTCGCTAAATTACTTTCAATATTTGTAATAGTATCAAATTTATATATTTTAAGTAAATCTTTATTTTTACGAATAATAGAAACTAATTCTATTTTAAGTTGCTTTGCTATAAGTGCATTTTTAGTATGTAATGTTTCATATGCAGTATCTCCATTAACAATAATAAAATAACACCAAAATAAAGTGTCTTGTTGCGAAGGAATTAAAAAATTATTATTTTCTTCTATTTTTTCTTTCTTTTCTTCATATTTATTTTTATCACTTTTTTCACTTTTTTTAATTATATTATCATCCTTAATTAATTTAAATTTTAAGGATCTTTGTATATGTTCATCATCAAGAATATAATCTTGTAAATTATATTCTGAAAAAATATGTGTATTTTTGATTTCATTCATTTCTTATTAATATTTTAACATTTATCTTTAATATCTTTTGAAAAATATGTATTGCGAAAGTCTTCTTTTTGTTGCTCAATAGTATTTAAATTTTGCTCTTGTGTATTAACATATTTAATATAAAAAGTAAGTTCGTCAATAATTTCTTTATCTATTTCTGATAAATTAATATGAATACCATACTTATTTTCATTTAATGTAACTTTATTATTCTTACTAAAAATTTTTAAAATTTCAAGTTGGTTAAATTTATTCATGTTTTCAATTACTTCACGAATATAATTCAACTCACTAACAGAACAATTATTCTTATCATTAGTAGATGTAATAGCTTGCATTATAATATACTTTATAATTCATTGTTTTTAAATCTTAATTCATTATGAATTTAAAAAAATCTAATATATTTATACAAAATAATACGTATGTACAATTAAATTATTCATCTTCAATAACAAGACGTGGTTTTGCTCCAGATGGTTTATATTTACCGAAAGGTAATTGTTCTTTTTCCTTAACTAGCTCTCCAATAATTGAAACATATTTATCATTTAATTCAAATCGCTGACCAACAACCCTGACATTTATTTTGTCGCCTTCTTTTATTTCAGAAAATTGTTGATTATTATAATGATGATCTTTTGCAATGAAAACGATTACAGGTGACGGAACTTCACCTGCACTTTCAGCACGTATTCCAGCTTTAGTAATATTTTTGGCAACACATGATACAATCATTCCTTCTACAGGAAAACAAACATCGCATTCAAAGACAATCTCAAATAATACATAATTTCCTCTTTCAATAGTTCCACTAGAATATGTAATAATTTTTACAGAATTAGGTTTAATAAATCCCTCTACAACACATTTACCTTCAAAATTCTCTTTAATATTTTCTTCAATGTTTTCTTTCAAGTTTTTACTTATAGCAGTCATAGGTAAAACTATTTTTCTGGTAAGTAAACATCTTGAATAAATAGTTTGAAGTTTATCTCTTCTTCTCTTTTGTTTTAATACAGGTTCCATTATATATTATACAAATAATCTTTTAATTCTATTTTTATATCAATTTTATATTTAATTAAAAAATAAAATATACAAGTGTAAAAATTTATGTAATCGTATACATTTTATGCCACAAAGCAAATTCTGGCATTAAAAACCATTTTTTATCATCTTTTTTAATAGAATTAAAATATCTTAGTATAAATTCTTGAAGAATACATAATTCTACTTGTCCGATAGCTTCACTAACAACTTCTTTTCCTTCTTTTTGCGCTTTGGTACTTTCTTTTGTATATTTTTCTTCACCTACTATTTCATTTAATTTGTCCATTGTTTTTATTTTTCCAGATTCATCGCATCTGGCTCCAGTATCACGCTTAGAAGTTATATCTTTTGTTTTAAATACTAAATAACGATTGCTTTTTTCATAACCAATAAAACCAATAATTTTATTATATTCTGCTGCTTTAAAGGTTAATAATTCTTTAACACTTTTATCTGCTGCAATTTCTCTCTGTTGTTCTGGTTCTGACGGAATCCATTGATTATTCTCGTCTAATATCATAATATTTATTTTACCCAATTTATACATAATAAATGCAGTAAATTTTCTAGTAGTTATGCTATTCATTTCAAAATATTCTTTTGCATACCATTCAAGACTTTGCCTTTGAATTTTATCTAATGAATATAAATAATTCATGAGTTCTAATTTTTCATCATACAATTGCAATTCTATCATATGAGAGACTAAAAATGGAATTAGTAATTCTTTTGATTCAGGATAATCTTTTACCATTTTTCTCATAACAAGTCCGCAGTATTTATACCAATCATCTTCTCCTCTAGGTATTTTTGTCTTTTTAGTATATTCCAAAGAAATATCAAAATATTTCTTCATTTCATCTAATACTTTTTTACCTTCTCTCATTTTTACTAGTTCTTGTTTTTCATGTTTTTCTTCTCCTACTTTTTTACCTTTCTCTCTAACTTCTAATATTTCTCTTTTTGTTGGTATATTTCTTTTATCGATAACAGACTTTGCAATTTCTGGTTTAATATAAAACTTTACCATATCATGTTTATAATCAATAGGAACAGACCTATCAAATAAAGATATATTTTTATCACGTAACTCAACTGGCTGAAATAAATAATATTCTCCAATATTAATCAATCTACCATCTCTACCATATTTATCAGTAATAAATTCATTCTCTTCATCAATTAATTGTGTTAATGCTGAAAATATTTGTACATAAGGATACTCCTTAGGTGTTTGAGTTAGTTTTATAAGATTATCTTTTTTATAGAAAAAATTTTCTCTCATTAGCATACGAATACGTTGCAGTATCTTTTCTGAATTCATTAAAATAAATTTTTCGCTATAAGTATCTTCGTTTAAGTCAGCATCATTAATCTCCTTATCAGGACGGCAATCATAATTACATTGCGCCATATAATCACATGCAGGTGAAAATGGAGCATCACCGATCTTGAAATCATCTAATACTTCCCCATTAGAGAGAATTTGTGTAATAGGTTCTCTTAAACTCGCACCCATAATTTCTTGAGTAAAATTAGTTTGATCATGGTGAATGATACAATCCACCGCGGTTTCTTTTAATACACGACTCACCTTACCAATTTGTACTGCTTTGTATTCTGCTACACGATATACATATAAATCGGCGGCTTCTTCTTTATTTTCACCTAATATGGTACCATACATAAAAATTTGTACATTTCTTTTTTCAAAAGATAAATCTTTATGAGAAAAATTACGCACTGCACGTCCAATAATTTGTTCAATACGATTCATATTATACCATGGCTCTAAAATATGCACTTGACGAATAAATTTAAAATCAATCCCTTCTGATCCTGCCTTGGAAATAAGAACAACTTTTACTTTATGTCCATCTTTATTGTCCTCTCCAGTTAATCCCTTTACTTCAAAATCATTATTTGGAGATAAACGTGGTTCACCAGTTATCATTGCATAACGTGCCGGCATAAATTGTTTTTTATCATGTGGAGGTTTCATAGTTCTAACATCTACAACTGGTGTAGGCACCTGTTTAAATAATGGTTTTGCACCATTATCTCCATATCTTGTAAATCCGCATTCTTCTAATGCAAGTGCCATAGGTATTAGTCCGCTATCAATATATTGCGAATAAATAAGAATAACACCTTCACCAACTACACCAGTCTCTGGATTCATAATATTATCTAATATGGATTTAATTTTAGAACTATAAAGACCGATTTGTTCTCTAGAAAATATTTTACCATATTTTTCTAATGTGGTTTTTTTGTATTCAAAATCGCCTTTTAAAGGTGGTGATCTATTATCTACAAAAGTCATCATTCTCTCTAATCCAATTTTACCAGTTAATAAATGAGGATCTGGGCCAGCACCACCAACAAGTGTTTTTTCAGAGTTTAACAACGTTTTTTCATTTTTTTCAGAATCTAACAACGTGTTTCCAGTACCACTTTTACCAGAATCTAACAATGTTTTTTCACTACTACTTTCAACAAGTCTAATTTTTTTTTTAAATTCAGATTCTTCTTCAACAACTTCTTCTATAGGTGCCGTCAATTCTTTTTCATCGCCTTTTTCTTCTTCTTCATCAGAACTCATTTCAGAGAAACTTTGAGAGAAATCTTCTGATACACTTTCTTGCGGAATGGTATCCAATATTTCTTTTAATCCTTGAACAGGATAAGAAATAATGAGAGACTCTAATGGTGTTTGCAATAAAGTATAACCAAATGATTCCATATTTTCAAAATTAGGCATCTCTCTTACAATACCAGTTTTTGTAGTAATTGTAAATTGTTTATTTCTTAAATTGTAAATAATATATCTATAAGCACATAACTGACATCTTCCGCAGATAGGGACACAATCATTCAGTTTATTTAAATAGAGACTGAGAATGCGTTTTTTATCCTCATGTTTAATTTTCTTAAGATTCATTTGATAAGATGGGTATTCAATTGCAGGGAAAGTACGTTCTTTTGCAAATTCATTTGGATATACTCTGTAAGGAAAAGTATATGGATTCTCTCCTCTCACAAAAGAAATATATCCAGTAGCTTTTCTTATTAGAAGTTCTTCTCCTTGTTTTTTGAAATTTCCATGTTTATCAAAAATATCTCGCACTTCAATTCTTCCTCTTCTATCATTTGTGTTCATGAGATTAAGAAGCCAAACAATCTCTTTATAACTATTATACATTGGCGTTGCAGAGAGAAGTAAAAACCTCATATTTTCTGCGGATTTTACAAGAAGTTCTAAATTAATAGCTACTTTTTTATTTTCATTATCTTCTGTCTTACGAATATTATGTACTTCGTCAATAACAATGAGACGACTGTCAAACTCTTTTCTTAGACGTGCAATAATTCTTTCATTCAGTTCAATTTTAACATCTTTAAGCATTTGAATTCTAGAAGTTGCTTTTTTACCTCGTTTATCTTTCTTCTCTCTTCTTTGTTTTTGAACTTCTTCTGCATAGTTCATCGTTTTAATAATATAATTGGCAAATTGAACATATCCAAGAAATATATAGTAGTTATTTATTAGTCCTTTAATTTGACTTACAACTTTTTCTTTGGTCATTCCTTTCATGTTCATGGGATTAATTTCTTGTAACAATTTATTTCCTGTGCATCCGCGAATATTCCATACACCATCCGTCAATTTTAATTTTCTCTCGTCAAATAGCTGTAACTTAAAATTATCTTGAACATTTTCTGATGCAACAATAATAATTCTCTTTTTAATACCCATTTGTTTCATATAATCGCGCATTTCTTCGCATATTCCGATTGCGGAGCAAGTGTTATGTGTTACACTAAAATCTCCCATTAAGTATCTACAATTACCATCCAAAGTAAAACCATAATAGTCATCCTCATTTACATATTCTACTCTAATACCAGTTACTAATGCATCTTTTATTTGTTTTCTTGGTATAGCTCTTTTTCTTTGAATTTGCGTTGGTATTTGTTCTAATCCGGTACCTGAAATACTTACATAATACTCATCAATATTTATTTGCTGTTTGTATGAAGCAAATCCTAAACTTCTAGCTAAATAAATAACATCACCGATTAAAGGTTCATTTTTTTCTAAATTCAATACAAATTCAGTACTTGATTTATCTAAATGACCAACCATATCTATTAAACCTGCAAGAAGTTGTAATCTATTCTCTCTAGAATTGCATTTATAAATCATAGGAATATGATTTTTATTAAGATCTGCTTCTTCAGTTGTAACATTTATTAACCATTGACCAATATAATAAGGATCAAATGGTAATTTTTTTTCAGGAAAATCTACAGGAACTTTATAACCTTTTAACAATTCTTTTTTATCATCTGATAATTTTAAATAATCTTTAACTGCTATTTCTAAAACATTATCACTTGTTTCTGTAAATTCATAATTTTTTAAACATAAAATATGTTCTTGATTGACTGTATATTTGTCGCCCTTTACAGGAATAATATCGTACATCTTATCCTTACCTCTCGCTATAGAGAGAACTCTTCTTGGTTTGGAATCATCTCCCATCAAAAAATCTCCTTCTTTAATATTTTCTACTAATTCTATCGTTCCATCTGACAGCATAATAGGTGTTCCTTTAGCATGACACTTCCCAGTACCTAACCCATGATTAAGCAATAAGCTATTGTAAGGCGTTTGAAAAGACATAAAGTTTTTGACAAAAGCCTGATGAGGTTGCAATTCAAAATCCGCCTTTGCTAAAATATCAGATTGTTCCTTAATATTATCGTAAATTTTGCCGTCATATTTGGTATCATTAAATTCTTTTTTTGTTGCGATTTTAATATTAAATTCTTTATCATTTAAATTAGGATATAAATGAGGTGTTTCATCAGGATGTTCTTCAAGATAATCTCTCTCTATTAATTCTTTTTTTAATAAGAATTTATTACAATCGGGTGAATAATAATTTTCACCTTTACAATTTCCAAGTTTTTCATATTCTTCTTGGAGGTCACCTGATTCTGATTCATCAAGTAATGTAGAAGTATCAGGAACACTAGAAGAAGTATCCGGTACACCAGATGAAAAATCTGCTAACACCTCTGGTTCTTCATCTAATTTATTTTCTTGAGGACTTTCTAATTTTTCAGATTCAATAGAAGCTTCTGAAGAATCAATAATAACAGGTTTTTTTATTTTTGGTTGTTCAGTCATAATATTATATATTATGAATATAATCTATATTCTTGTAATACTTTATTAATATTTGTAATTAACTCTTTTTTTTCTAAATTATATGGTCTAATATCTTCTAAACATTTATCTATATTTTTCCACTCTAATTTGCTAACTTCTGTTACTTGAAAATTATCTAAATTGTCTTCATTATCATTAATATATGCTAAAAAATATTTATGTTTATATGATTTATGATTTGTACCAATAAATATTTCTTCAAAAGGCAAAACATTTTCAACAATTTTAATTTTAGAAACTGAAATTCCAGTTTCTTCTTCAAATTCACGGATTGCGCAATCTAAATCCTTTTCTTTTGGATTTCTTCTTCCTTTTGGAAATTCCCATTCAGTTTCTATCCAATTAGTTTCACTTTTATTAACAATATCATTCAGTGTAAACGTTTCATTATGAATTGTAATACCTTCTAAAATTTGATAAAATTTTTTACTAGATGCGACTTCTTCATTCTTAAATTGTGATATGGCAGTTTCACCCCACATTTGAGACCATAATTCTTCAAATGGTTCTTTCAATATTCTCTCTTTTTCTAATATAGACATTTCATTTACTATTGTTTGTACTTGATGAATGTTATACGGCGAATATTTACCACGAATAAAATCTATATACCCAAAACTATCTTTACGACGTATCATAAGAAATTGTAATCCTTCTAAACTAGAACGAAATAAAATAATTCCATAACTAGTAATAGGCAACTTACATTGATGAAACATATGACCAGGTTTTCCACAATTATTACATATATTTGAATTTCTATTCATATTGAAGACTTATTTAATATAAATAGATATATTTAAGTTATGACAAAATAATATAATTTTTTGTGTATATTTTTATAAGGTTATTTATAAATGAGTAATATTGAGTTGTGTCATTTAGGTGATGATTGTGCACCAGGTATAATAATTGATGACATACTTCACACACATAAAAAACATTTATTTATGTTAGGTGTATACAAATTTAATGATATACTATTTTATTTAAATGATAATAATTTTGAAAATATTTATAATAAAGAATATTTAAAAAATGAATCTAATGTTTGGATTTATCATAATTTATATAATTTTGTATTTAATCATGACTATCATATAGAAGATGGTGAAATAACAAATTATGATTTTATAAAAGATAGATTTGATACAAAGATCAAAAATTTTAGAGAAATGTTATCATCTGATAATACTTGTATATTTATATCATTTACTGAAAATATTAATGAAATAGAAATTGGTGGAATGTTATACTGGTTAACACTTAACAAAAAAAATTTTCACTTAATGATATTTACAAATAACACATATAATAGTAACTTTTCCCCAGATCATTTATCTATTATAAAATTGGACACTTCATATAAAAATTGGTATTCGCAAGATGAAGGTTACAAATACATTTTATATAAAGAAATTTATGATAAATTTATACACCATTTACATATTTCTAATATTGAGAATGATTTCCCAAAAACATTCCACATTTGAAAAGGTGAAGCCAAACTTACTATTTTCCGTTATTAATTTTGCTCCACTTTTTCTAAAAGTGGATTTTCTAAAAGTGGAACAAGTGGATTAGAAGGTTTAAAAGATGGAATAAGTTCAAAATTATCTTTTTCTTGAAAATATTTTCCACCCTGTCCACATTTATTTTTATCTTCACGACAAGCTGATGCATACTCGTTATCAATTTCACATGTTACAATATTTTTTGTACCGAACAATTTACATTTACCCAAATTATTATCAGGTATAGGATCATACGGATAATTATTTTTATGTTCAATAAAATGAATACAATTTACACAACATGGTAAATCATTATTTTTAATAAATAATGGTAAAGCTAGCAGAAAGTTTAGAATATACATATTATATTATAGAAATTATGTATTTATATTATTTTTAAAAAGCGTTTTCAATTTTTTTGTAAAAATAATATATATACAATATAAATGAATAATATAATATTTTTATTTTCTGGACAAGCAAGAACATCCCCATTTAATACAAATATAGAAATGAGAAGTATGGATATTTTAAAAAGTTATAATGATTTTATATTTACAGATGAATTTAAAAGATCATATAATTATAAAATATATATTTCAACAGATGATATAAATGTAAATGATACAATAAATTATTTTGGAGAAGAAAATATTGGAAATATTCATTTATTAAATAATGAATTTTATTTAAAACCTATTGAAAATAAAGTAGATAATGTAAATAATTTTTTAGATATATATAATAAAAAAGACTGGTCAAACCATTATAAACAAGATAATAGTATTTATCAACATCATAAAATACATGATTGTTATAATTTATTTAAAGAAGATAATATAAAAAATTATAATTATATTATTCGTATTAGATTAGATACAGTCATATACAAAAATATAATTAATTTATTAGATTTATTTAATATTAATCCTAAATTACAAATTGTAATTCATTGGGATTTTTGTGCAATAGGAAAACCAGAAATTATGAATTGTTATTGTAGTGGAATAATTAATAATTATGGAAATTATAATTATAAAACTTATGTACAAGAAAATGTATCATTCTTTCCTGATTATCATACTATAAACAGATGGCAATGGACATATGCACCAGAGAGGCAATTATTTGAAATGTTATTTGAATATTTAAACAATAATAATTTAAATATAGATGATGCAATTATTGGAGATTGTTTTACTCATACAATTAGATAAAATAGTATAATTTAAATAAGCTAGCTAGAATTAGATAGAATATATAGCAAAAATAATAACAAAATTGATAAATTTGGCTGTTCGCTTCGCATATCCTTTTTAAAAGGTGGATAGATGTGTTTTTTTGCTCTACTTTTTCTAAAAGTGGATAGATGTGTTTTTTTGCTCTACTTTTTCTAAAAGATGATATATATGACAACTATTTATCTGGATCCAAAAGTATGGGGACCACATTATTGGTTTTTTTTGCATACACTAGCCATGACATACCCACATCATCCAAATGCAGTAACAAAGAAGAAATATTATGAGTTTATACAAAATTTACCTCTTTTTTTGCCTGTAGAAGAAATATCAACCTCATTTAGTAAATTAATTGAAAAATATCCAATTACACCTTATTTGGATAATCGCGACTCTTTTGTTCGTTGGATGCATTTTATTCATAACAAAATAAATGTAGCACTAGAAAAACCACAAATTTCTTTAAATACATTTTTTGTAAACTATTATGACCAATATAAACCAAAAGAGGAAAAATTCACTGAATATTATAAAATGCAAGGCAAAGTATTATATTTATTAATAGTTCTTGGATTAGGAGGTGCTATTTATTATTTATATGATAAATAGATTATTATGTTTACAATATATAACAATGAAAACAATGAAAATAATAAAAAACAATAAAAATAATAAAAATAATAAAAAATTTTTAAATACACAAAGAAATATAAAACCAAAACAAATTGTAGAAAAAGGAGGAAATATATTGGCGTCCGGAGGTTTTGGTTGTGTATTTAGTCCTGCATTAATATGTGAAGGAGATAAAAAACGTTCACCTGGTAAAATTTCTAAATTAATGACCGAAAAACATGCAACGTCTGAATATGAAGAAATTGTTTCTATAAAAGCTATTCTTGAAGATATACCCAGCTATCGTGACTATTTTTTAATATACGATGCGACCCTGTGTAAACCAAGTGAACTTTCTGTGGAAGATTTGGAAAATTACACACAAAAGTGTCGCGCATTACCAAAAGATAAAATAACAAAGGCAAATATAAATGCAAATTTAGACAAATTATTAGCATTAAACATACCAAATGGAGGATTAGCAGTAGATGATTATTTATATGAGAATGGTTCTATAGAAAAAATGCATAGCATACATTCTAAATTATTAATATTATTTAAAAAAGGGATTCAACCGATGAATCAAAGACACATATATCATTGTGACATAAAAGATTCAAATATTTTAGTAGATAGTAATAAAAAAACTAGACTAATAGATTGGGGTCTTGCCGTAGAATACACACCATTCAAACAACATACATTTCCTAATTCATGGAGAAATCGTCCGTTTCAATTTAATGTGCCTTTTTCAGTAATTTTATTTTCTGATAGTTTTGTAGAAAAATATACAGAATTTTTAAGAGATGGTATTATTCCTGGAAAAACAGAATTAAAACCATTTGTAATTGACTATATTTCTGCTTGGATGAAAGAAAGAGGTGGTGGTCATTATAAATTTATAAATGAAATTATGTTTGAATTATTTAGTCATTCCATTACTGAATTATCTCAAAAATCTAAACCGCAAATAGTAGAAACACAAATAACAATGAATTTTATTATTAATTATATTGTAGATGTATTAGTGCATTTTACAAAACCTGGAAGACCTGTAAAAGATTGTTTACGAGATTATTTAGATAATGTATTTATTAAAATAGTTGATATATGGGGATTTATTAGCGTATATTTTGTTTTTATAGAAATATTATCTAATAATTATTCCAAGTTAACAAAACAAGAAATGGAAATTTTTAACAAATTGAAATATATATTTGTAGAATATTTGTATAATCCAAGATATGAACCTATTCATATGGATTCTTTATATGGAGATTTAGATGATTTAACACGTTTATTTAGTGACAGACTAAATATAAAAATAAATATTGCTAGAGGTATTAAAAAAACAAGAAAAAATAATTTAACAAAAAGCAATATTTCGTTTAAACGAAGACCTAAGAAAAGAAGATTTAAGAAACCTTTTTTACTATCTTTAAAATAAATTTAAATTATAAAAATATCTTAATAATATATAAATGGAAAAAATGTTTAGCAAACTATGTACACCAGCCAAAATTTATTTAGGTATAGGTGTTGTTGCCGCAATTTTTGCATTATACAGAGGTGTCTCTTTTGGTGCTATATTAATGAAATTACTATTTGCATTTTTATGGACATATATTTTAGGTTGGTTATGTAAAAAAGGATACTCTTCTATCTCTTGGTTCTTAGTATTATTACCTTATATTGTTATTGCATTAGCTGCGCTTAGAATTGCTCGCATTAATCAACATAAAGCTATTTTTAGACAGATTGGGTTACAAGGTGCTTACGGTGAGGAGGCTATGTCAAATATGCCTGATATGATGCCTGGTATGATGCCTGGTACAGGTACTGCAGAAGGTGCAAAAACACAACAAGCAAAAAAGAGATAAAGAAAATAAACATAAATATTCTGTAATATTATTTATTTATAATAATAAATAAATAATAATAAAATTGTATATAAATGAAAAAAATGTTTAGTGAACTATGTACGCCTGCAAGAATTTATCTTGTTATTGCTATTATTGCGTCAATATTTGCATTATTTAGAGGCATCCCTTTTGGTGCGGTATTTATGCAAATGTTTTTTGTGTTTATATGGGCTTATTTTTTAGGTTGGTTATGTACAAAAGGCTATTCTTCTGTTTCTTGGTTTTTAGTTTTATTACCTTATGTTATGATTATGTTAGCATTATTAAGTGGTAATAATAATTATGAAGGGTTTGTTGAGGGAAAAAAAAATAGACCAACACCACAAAGAAAAAATTAAAAAAAATAAATAATTAAAATTATTAATTATTTATTGACTAGAAAAACCTTTAGAGTATATATTATTTGTTATATATATGAGATTAGAAATATTTGTAATAGGATTAACTGCTTTTTTTATTTATAATGCCTATTCAGATGGAAAATATACGAAAATGTTATGGTCTTTTAAAAAATATTATAAAATGATTTTCTATGCAGCATTAGGAATTGGTATATATATATTATTAAAACGTAATCCAAATCAAGGTAGAAATATGTTACTATATGCAAATAATATGGTTAAATTTATGCCTATTGATAAGACATCTATGGATATGTTGAGTCCAATAATTGATTATACAAATGATTCAGAAGGTGGATCCTTTATGGAATCACTCAATGAACTAGACCCTTCTTATTTAGGTTCTGGATTTTCTTCAGAAAAAAGAATGCTTAACTCTGGTAGAAATGGAACAAAACGTTCTGTAAGTGAAACAAAGAAAAAATATGTTGCTTCATGCCAAGAGTGGAAATGTGGAAACTGTAAACAACAATTAGACCATACATTTGAGATTGATCACAAGTTACGCCTAGAATATGGCGGTGGAAATGAAGTGCAAAATTTAATCGCGTTATGCAGAAATTGTCATGGTAGAAAGACGGCTAGTGAAAATATGTAACTTAAAATTTAAAATTGAAATGCTTTTACAAATAAAAATAAATGTATAAACATTATCAACCAACTATGAGTTGCAAAAGAACTCCAAATTTATTTCAAAATCTTCATATTGATGATTGTGAAATAGAAGATAAAGAAAAAGAGATAAAAAAGGCAATGAAAAAATTAAATGAAATAAATAAATTGAAAAAAAAGAGTGTATTAAATTCAGAAGAAAAAGAAAAAATATCAAAAGAAATATATTATATTAATATTATTAAACCTATGCAAAATATTCACGAACTTTCTGAAAAACAAAAAGAACAGGAAGTTAAAAAAAAATTAAAAAAAGAAAAGGCAAGACAAAGACAAGAAGCAAAATATGAAAAAATGGCGGAACAAGCACAAAAAGAACTTCAAGAAGCCCAAGTCAGAGAAAAAATTAGAGAAGCAGAAAGGAAAAAAGAAGAAGAAGAAAGACGAGCAAAATATCAACAATGGAAAAAGGAAGAAGAAGAAAGGAAAGTCAAAGAAGCAATAAAAATATTACACGAGAATGATTTACAAGAGGAATGGAATAAAAAATTATTAGAAAATAATAATAATATCAATAAAACATTTAGATTATTATCATTAAAATATCACCCAGATAAAAATACAAATAAATCGTGGGCATCAGAAAAACAATTAGAATTAAATACTTTAAAGGAAAAGTCTATTAAAAAATAATAATAATATACTAAATAATATAAATAAAAATTTCAAATTTGCAAATTTGTTTAGTCTGCATGATTAAATAATATTTTGATATAGTAATATATGGATAATTCAAATAGCAATGAAAATGTTTTACCTAATATTAAAACTCCGAAAGAATTTTATGTAATTTTTGCAATCATTTTATTTTTAGTTATGGGATTAATTTTAATATATTTCAAAGTAAATTTTTTTCTTAAAAAAGGTAAATCAGATCAAGAAATTAGAAATAATGTTTTAACAACATTTTTTTTCTGTTTAATTATTATTATTTTATGTGGTCTTTTATTACCAAATGTTAAAGATTTAAAAAATTTATTTTCACAAATAAGTAATGTAACATATGTTATTTTTTATACCATAGGATTAATCCTATTTTTTGGTTTTATATCTCCAACTACTATTAACGATTATGCTCATATTATTCTTCCTATTGCTGTAGCAATCGGAGTGTTCGTATTTTATAAATCAGCTTCTTATAGTTACGTAGATGAATTTAATATTAATTATGAGAGAATAAAATCAGTTTTATTATTCTTGTGCTTAATTACTATATTTATTATTTTTTATAACGCAGACCCTGGAGGTTATATTTCACAATATTTTGGATTTTCATTTTTATTGGCTATTTTAATAGGTGTTTTTGGATTATTATATTTAATTATTGTTATGACTTTACCAGATACTCCTGGAAAAAGTGCAACAAATGCCAGTGCAAGTTTACTTAACAAATTTTCTCCTTTTTCAAACTATATTGGGATTGGTTATTTTATGTTTTTATGTATGTTTGTAATCATGGCATGTATGGCATATAAAGATGGTTCAAAAGGTGAATCTAATTCAGCATTTTTTGTAATTGGATTTATAATTAGTATATTATGGGGTATTTTGGTAGTTGTAAATAGTTTTCT
>Ga0114960_10001903_pt1 | contig 16575 bp, 12 predicted proteins | sample C_130625_MF_Meta_FD_92637 | JGI IMG/M metagenome (GOLD analysis project Ga0114960, IMG submission 92637) | Freshwater microbial communities from Lake Croche, Canada to study carbon cycling - C_130625_MF_MetaG | ecosystem: Environmental > Aquatic > Freshwater > Lake | place: Lake Croche, Canada... | reverse complement strand
AATATCCCATCGACCACCATAATTGGCAGCAATGGTTAAAACTAGGCCTGTATTTTTTTCGGTCAATCGTTCTGCTTCTGTGACTCTTTTTTGAATGTTTTTTGGAAACTCGGTCATGTCACCAATGAGTCGTAAACGAATATTATTGACATGTAATCGAGCTACTTCTTTATCTAAAGCTTTAAAGAATAAGTTCATTAAAAAGGAAACTTCCTCTTTTGGCCGACGCCAATTCTCTGAACTAAATGCAAATAAGGTTAAATACTCAATCCCATGTACGGAACATTGTTCAACGATTTCACGAACAGTATCTAAGCCTTTAGAGTGACCAGCTACACGAGGCAAAAAGCGTTGATTGGCCCACCGGCCATTGCCGTCCATGATAATAGCAACATGGCGCGGGATAATGGACGTTGCTGGAATGGTTAAGGTTGAGCTTTTAATTCTGGACCTCATATAAAAATATATTCACAAACTACACAGTCATTATTTCTTTTTCTTTTTCTTGCACGAGCTTATCAACTTCAGCAACAAAACGATCTGTTCTTTTTTGTACTTCATCTTGAGAGCGGCGCTCATCATCTTCTGAAATCAACTTATCTTTTGTCAATTTCTTCAGAGATTCGTTCGCATCTCTTCTTAAATTACGAATCGCTATTTTTGAATCTTCACCCTCAGATTTAACAACTTTCGCTAAATCACGACGACGCTCTTCTGTGAGAGCTGGCATAGGGACTCGAATAACATTTCCCTGCGTTGCTGGATTAAGACCTAAATCAGAGTCTCTAATGGCTTTTTCTACTGCAGCAACCATATTCTTTTCCCATGGTGTTGCAGTAATTGTTCTTGCATCTGCTAAACCTAATGCAGCTACTTGTGAAATCGGTGTGGGATTTCCGTAGTAATCTACCTGGATGTGCTCGAGTATTCCAGTGCTGGCTCTGCCGGTTCTAATTTTAGCCAAGGAGCTTTTTAAGGCTTCAATGGATTTATTCATTTTTTGATCAACTTGTGAGATCACTTCATTCGATGACATAATATTTCCTTAATTAAACATGTACCAAAGTGCCTTCTTGTTCGCCGTTGACTACACGGAGTAAAGAGCCTTGTTTAAATATTGAAAAAACTTTAATAGGTAATTGACGATCACGACAAAGTGCAAATGCTGTTGCATCCATGACTTGGAGATTTTTAATAATGGCTTCGTCAAAACTAATCGATTGATATAAAGTTGCATCTGGATCCTTGTTTGGATCGCTTGTGTAGATGCCATCAACCTTCGTTGCTTTTAATACTATATCTACACCCATTTCAGCACCGCGCAACGCTGCCGCTGTGTCGGTCGTAAAAAATGGGTTGCCAGTACCAGCAGCAAAAATGACTACTTTACCTTCGTTCATGAGACGTATTGCCCGAGGTCTAATATAAGGCTCAACTACTTGATCCATACGTAATGCAGACTGAACTCTTGCTTCAACACCTTTTTGACGCAGAGCGTCTTGGAGTGCCAGTGAGTTCATCATCGTGGCGAGCATACCCATGTAGTCAGCAGTTGCTCGGTCCATCCCAGCAGCACCACCAGCGACACCTCTAAATATGTTGCCCCCACCAATGACAATGGCCAACTTGATACCAAGCTTTACGACTTTTGCTATTTCGGTGACCATCTGATCAATCGTTGTTGGATTAATCCCGTAAGAGTCATTACCCATTAATGCTTCACCAGATAATTTAAGAAGGACACTCTTATAGGCAGGCATATGGCTTCTTTCTGTTAACAATCATGTTTCTATTATAAATGGCTAAAAAAGAGGCGCCGATAGAGCGCCTCTCATGGATGTGAGTAATGCTTAAGCCGCACCCTTCGCTGCCGCAACTTGCGCTGCTACTTCTGCTGCAAAATCATCTTGACGCTTTTCAATACCTTCACCAACAATATACATCGTAAAAGAATGTATTGTGGTGTTATTTTCTTTCAGCATTTGTTCAACTGTTTGCTTATCATTTTTCACAAACGATTGATTTAAAAGAGAAACTTCCTTTAGGAATTTCTGAATAGCACCTTCAACCATTTTCGTAACGATCTCCGGTGGCTTTCCAGATTCTGCAGCTTTTTGTTCTGCAACACTCTTTTCTGCAGCTATCTTATCAGCCGGAACATCTGCTGTAGATAATGAAACAGGCTTCATTGCAGCAATGTGCATTGCCACATCTTTCGCGGCCGATTCACTACCTGTATATTCAACCATGACACCAATACGGGTTCCATGGAGATAAGATACCAAGGAGTGCCCTTGATTGAATACTTTGAAACGACGAATCGATATGTTTTCGCCAATACGTCCAATCAGTTCTGAACGCACTTGCTCTACTGTTTTTCCATCTATTAATGAAGTTGACAAAGTAGCCACATCATCATTTGCAATCTGATGTTGAACTGCTAATTTGGCACAATCTTGAGTAAACTTTAAGAAATCATCGTTTTTAGATACGAAATCAGTCTCACAATTGATTTCAATCAAAGCACCATTTTTACCATCGATAAAGGAAGTAATAACGCCTTCTGCAGTAACCCTAGAGGCTGCTTTACTGGCTTTACTACCTAATTTCACACGCAAAATTTCTTCTGCACGTGCCATGTCACCTTGCGCTTCAGTTAATGCTTTTTTACATTCCATCATGGGAGCATCCGTTTTTGCTCGGAGCTCCCCTACCATTGCTGCTGTAATTGCTACCATTAATCTTCCCGCCCTTCTTCTACAGATTCTGCTTCGGTTGTATCTTTGATTGCCTCTAATACTTGGTTAACAGCACTTGCCTTGCCTTCTAAAATAGCATCCGCCATACCGCGTACGTATAGAGTAACCGCTTTACTCGAATCATCATTTCCAGGAATAATGTAATCGACACCTTCTGGTGAGTGATTAGTATCCACTACTGCTATGACAGGAATACCAAGTTTCTTGGCTTCAGTAAGGGCAATTTTGTGATATCCAATGTCAATAACAAAAATAGCCTCAGGGATACCGTTCATATCCTGTATACCACCTAGAGATTTTTGTAATTTATCGATTTCGCGCTCATTCATCAGCGCTTCTTTTTTGGACAATCGATCCCACTCGCCATTTTCTTTGGCGGCAGTCATTTCTTTTAAACGCTTGATAGAGCCTTTAACTGTTTTAAAGTTAGTTAATGTACCGCCTAACCATCTTGCATCTACAAAAGGCATACCTGCACGAGCGGCTTCTTCAGCAACAATCTCTTTGGATTGGCGCTTCGTACCAACAAACATAATCGTGCCGCGATTGGCCGCAATGTTTTTAGCAAACTTAATTGCCTCTTCATACATAGGAAGAGTCTTCTCAAGATTGATAATGTGGATTTTATTACGATGGCCATAAATAAATGGGGCCATTTTTGGGGACCAGAAACGGGTTTGATGGCCAAAATGGCAACCGGCTTCCAGCATTTGACGCATAGTCACTGACATAATTCTCTCCTTAGGGTTTAAACTAAAGTCAAATCCTGATTACGCTTAAAAGCGGCACCCCGGATGGTTTGACTCGTGATTCTTCGTTGTTAAACAAAAATGTTTATCGGAACAAAGTCTTAGCATTATAGACTACTTTAAGTGATAATTCTAGTATGAAATCTATTTTTAAAGATGTATCTGACTTAAATGGCATGCGAAACGCGGGCAAACTTGCGAGCGAAGTACTTGACTTTATTACACCTTTTATTCAAGAAGGTGTTAGCACTGGAAAAATTGACTCCCTGTGCCATGAATATATGCGTGATGTTCAACATACAGTCCCAGCTCCCCTCAATTACCAACCCCCCGGATATCCGCCATTTCCAAAATCCATATGCACCTCAGTTAATGATGTAATTTGTCATGGTATTCCCGGTGAGCGTGTATTAAAGTCTGGTGATATCGTTAATCTGGATATTACCGTGATCACGCCAGACGGCTACTATGGTGATACAAGTCGCATGTTTTTAATCGGCGATGCCTCTATTATGGCAAACCGCCTGTGTCAAATAACGTATGAGTGCATGTGGCTCGGGATTGCGCAAGTCAGACCCGGCACCCAATTGGGTGATATTGGGTATGCTATTCAAACCCATGCTGAAAAAGCTGGTTATTCGGTTGTTCGTGAATACTGCGGTCATGGTATTGGTAAAGTCTTTCATCAAGACCCTCAGATTTTGCATTACGGTAAGCCTGGAACTGGCTCTTGTCTAGAAGAAGGTATGACCTTTACTATTGAGCCGATGATCAATGCAGGCCGTAAGGAAATAAAAACAATGCCGGATCTGTGGACTGTAAAAACTAAAGATCGAAGCCTTTCAGCACAATGGGAACATACCGTTCTTGTGACGGCCAATGGTGTCGAGGTTTTAACTGTTTCAGAGCATTCGCCACATCCCCCTGAAATCGTAAGACCTGTGTTTGGACAATCATTCCCGCCAAGTACTATTTTGATATGACCTATTTTTCTGATTTAAAGTCTGCTCTTTTTGAAAAGTTTGAAGAAAACCATCAAGTTCATCAACTCACGAAAGGCTTGAGCCTTGCCGCTGGCAGAGTTTTTGATAAGGCCTGGCAAGACTCTGGTTTAGCTAACTTACCAGATGGGGTATCACCCTCTTTAATTGCAGTTGGTGGCTTTGGAAGAAATGAACTCTTCCCCTATTCCGATGTAGATATTCTCCTACTACTTCAATCATCTCCAGTGAGCAGTCCAGATGCAATTCTCGTTCAAAAAATTGAGAAATTTATTACCCTTTGCTGGGATTTAGGACTTGAAATTGGTTCTTCTGTTAGAAGTATTGATGAGTGTCTTGAAGAATCAAAGAAAGATGTTACGGTTCGTACGTCGCTGTTAGAGGCTCGGTTTTTATTAGGTAATAAAAAACTGTTCGTTCTTTTTCAAAAGAAATTTGATGAAGCACTTGACCCTAAGGCCTTCTTCCTTGAAAAACTCCTGGAGTTACGTCAGCGTCACCAAAAATATCAAAATACCCCCTACGCTCTAGAGCCTAATGTGAAAGAAAGTCCTGGGGGACTTCGTGATATTCAGGTTATTTTATGGATGACTCGTGCTGCGAAATTCGGACAATCCTTTAAAGACCTTAATCAAAGAGGCATTATTACGGGTCGAGAAGCTTCTGAACTAACCAAAAACCATAAACTCTTGCAAATTATTCGAGCTGAACTTCATTTAATCAGTCACCGACGCCAAGATCAACTTGTTTTTGAGGCGCAAACCCCTCTCGCAGAAAAATTTCATTTAGCCAGCACCTCTGAAAAAAGGGCTAGCGAACAAATAATGCGCCGCTATTATTGGGCGGCCAAAGCGGTAACTCAATTAAATGAAATCCTTATTCAAAATATTGAAGCCCTCCTCTTCCCAAAAGAGTCTCAAAATGTTCGCACGATTTCAGAGAACTTTATAGAACGCCAAGGACAACTCGACATTATTGACCCATTGTTATTTACGAAACGGCCGGATCAAATTCTGGCAACCTTTGTTATTTTTGCAAGCACGTCAGGTCTTACGGGGCTTTCCACACAAATTCTTCGCGCTCTGTATAACGCTAGAGATCTGATGGATTCAAAATGGCGTAATGATCCAGTGAACCGCGCACAATTTATGGAGATTATCCAATCCTCCAAGGGTGTTTTCCGGTCACTCAATATCATGAACCAGACGAGTGTTTTGGGGCGTTACTTACCACCTTTTAGAAAAATTGTCGGTCAAATGCAGCATGATCTATTCCATGTATATACAGTTGATCAACATATTTTGACTGTACTGAAGAATGTAAGACGTTTTTTTGTACCTGAGCTTTCTCATGAATTTCCTTTTTGTAGTGAACTGGCAGCAAATTTCGATAAGCCTTGGTTAATTGTTCTTGGCGCTTTATTTCACGACATCGCGAAAGGTCGTGGCGGTGATCACTCTGATCTTGGCAAAAAAGATGTTCGACTCTTTGCTTCACAACATGGTTTATCGAAGGAAGATACTGAACTAGTTACCTTTTTAGTTGCCCAACATTTAAGCATGAGTCAGATAGCACAAAAAATGGATGTATCTGACCCTGAAGTTATCGCGATGTTTGCAAAAAAAGTGATCGATGAAAGGCATTTAACGGCCCTTTATTTATTAACGGTTGCCGATATTCGGGGTACTAGTCCAAAAGTTTGGAATGCCTGGAAGGGTAAGTTATTAGAGGATCTGTATCGCCTTACGCTGAATTATTTTGGTGGGGCTAAATTTGATACTTCATCTCAATTGGAAATAAGGCAGCAAGAAGCTATCGAATTATTAAGGTTTCATGGTCTTCCCAATGATGTCCATTTAGCTCTATGGAAAAAAATTGATATTGGCTTTTTTTTAAAGCATGACTCTAAAGATATTGCGTGGATTACCAGGCATCTTTACCCTGTAGTTGATTCTTTAAAACCAATTGTTCAAGCGCGTCTGTCACCTATTGGCGAAGGACTACAAATTGTTGTTTACGTTAAGGATCAGTCTGATTTATTTGCAAAAATATGTTCTTATTTTGATCAAAGTGGCTTTTCAATACAAGATGCGGTTATTCATACGACTAAACATGGGTATGCCCTAGATACTTTTCAAGTATCCTATTTGCAAGATATTCAAATCTCAGAGTATCGTCCCATTATTCAAATGGTCGAGCATGAATTAGCAGAAATGCTCAATCAAGAACGCACCCTTCCTGAAGCCCATAAAGGCCGTATTTCTAGACAGTCTAAAACTTTCCCGATGCAACCTCGCGTGCAATTAAGTCCCGACGAAAAAGGGGATTTATTTATTTTGTCACTTACCGCTAATGATCGCGCAGGTCTGCTTTATAGTATTTCCAAAATCTTGGCCAAGCATCAGATTTCGTTAAAAAATGCCAGAATTAATACGCTCGGAGAACGGGTGGAGGATACATTGCTATTAGATGGTGAAAAATTAAAGCTCAATCCTAAATTACAAATCCAAATAGAAACAGAACTGATTGAGGCACTTTCGGATTAATTGGGTTGCTTGAGCATTTCTAAAAACTCAGTTTCTTCGATGATCCGTACCCCTAAAGATTGCGCTTTTTCTAACTTACTGCCCGCTTGATCACCTGCAAGAATAAAATCAGTCTTCGATGAGACCGAACCTGAAACCTTTGCCCCCGCAAGCTCTAATAGTTCTTTTGCCTCATCTCTAGATAAGGTAGGTAAAGTTCCGGTAAGTACAACAGTTTTATTAAAAAAAACTGCTACTACTTGATCACTAGAGGCCTTTTCTATTGGGTTAATCCCGCAAGCCATTAATTGTTCTATAACTTCTACGTTGTGACTTTGCTCAAGAAAATGTTTTATTGACTCAACTATTACTGGCCCCACATCTCTAACTTTTAATAAATCTTCATCCTTAGCTTGAATAAATTTGTCCATTGAACCAAAATATTTGGCCAAATCTTTTGCGGTAGTTTCTCCGACATGACGTATGCCTAAGGCAAAAATTACTCTCGCTAAGCTTGCTTGTTTGGAGCTATCTATTGCCTGAAGTAAATTGGATGCTAATTTCTCCCCCATACGGTTGAGCGTCAACAGCGCATTTAAGCCAAGTCGGTAAAGATCTGCTGGATTTCGAATGATGTTTTCTTGAATTAACTGCACTACTATTTTTTCACCTAAACCATCTATGTTCATCGCGCGTCGATGGGCAAAATGCAAAATAGACTGCAGTTTTTGCGCACCACAGAATAATCCACCGGTACATCTTGCAATAACTTCCCCAGTTGATTTTTCAATTGCCGATTGGCATATTGGGCATTGTGTTGGCATTTGAAATATAGCAGCCCCTTTAATGCGATGCTCTTTTAAAACCATCACAACTTCTGGAATCACATCCCCAGCACGCCTTACAATAACTGTATCTCCGACTCGTACATCTTTCCTTAATATTTCATCTTCGTTGTGTAGAGTGGCATTGGTTAGCACTACACCGCCAACTTGGACGGGTTCTAACCGTGCAACTGGTGTAATTGCCCCGGTTCTTCCAACTTGAACTTCGATAGCTATAACCTTTGTATAAGCTTCTTCCGGGGGAAACTTATGGGCGATAGCAAATCGTGGGGCTCGTGATACATAGCCTAATTGATTTTGCTGGTAATAGGCGTTCACTTTATAAACTACACCGTCAATATCAAATGGCAACTGCTCTCTTCGCTCTTTGATTTGATTAAAAAATTCTAAAACATGTTTTAAGCCCTTAGCAACGCAGCGATCAGGTGAAATGGGTAAACCCATTAAATCAAATCGGGTCATGAGCTCTGCATGACTATTAGGCAGCCACTGCGATGGTGATAACTCCCCAACGCCGTATGCAAAAAAAGATAAGCTACGCATACTTGTAACTTTAGAGTCTAATTGCCTAAGACTTCCTGCTGCCGCATTTCTGGGATTAGCAAATTCCTTATCGCCCATATTGCGCTGATCTTCATTGAGTTTTTTAAAGTTTTCATGAGTCATAAAAACTTCTCCCCGAATTTCAATACGTTCTGGGTAATTACTTTTGAGTTGATGAGGTATTTGCTTGATTGTTTTTATATTGTCGGTCACATTCTCGCCAACCGTCCCATCGCCACGGGTCGCTGCTCTTGTGAGTGAACCATTTTCATATAACAAAGAAATAGCTAAGCCGTCGTATTTCAATTCACAAGCATATTCAATCTCGTCTAACTCAAGACCATCACGACAGCGTTTATCAAAAGCAATTAATTCTTCTTCTGTCAGGGCATTATTTAAAGACAACATCGGACCACCATGCTTTACAGGGGAAAATACTTCATTAGAATACCCCCCTACTTTTTTTGATGGTGAGTCTGAAGTGATTAAATGTGGATGTTGCTTTTCTATCTCAAGTAATTCTTTATAAAGAGCGTCATATTGCGCATCCGATATCAGTGGACTGTCTTGTAGGTAGTAAGCCTGATCATGTGCTGCAATTTGTTCTATTAGCCAAGCATAATGTTGGGCTATCGTCTGAACCATAAGAGAATTAACTAAAAAGTCGTAACGCTAGGGAGGAGCCAGGAGGGATTTGGCGCTCTTGCATGATTAAATAGATTGGCTCTAGTTGCGCGACAATAATTTCAATAGAGCTCATCTCAAGATTTTGACTATTATCATCGAGTACTTTACCATCTAATTCTTGAGCTATAGACTTTGATATTTCTAACATTTTAGTAAACGCTTGCAGTCTTTGAGGAACCAAGGGAACATCTAAACTAAAGATAACATTTTTAACCCTTTGAGTCTGCAAGTCATCCGTTAAAAAATTAATTCCTGGAATTTGCGCTTTAAAAAGAATGTAGTTTTCAGTCGTGAAGTTAAAGGATAAGCCATCTCTCGATAAAGCAAGACCCATTTTAATCAGTGCAGTTTCAACTTCATTCGTCGTCCAACTCATCATATTGGGTACTAAATTAAAAGCTAACTGTATATCGCATTGAATAGCAAAGTGATCAAGGTCTTGTGCTTGTGCTAGAACCTGAGGGATTGGCGGTAAGTCTATTTCAGCGTCAACATCACCGGCAAGTTGAGATGCTAATCCCAAGAATTCCGCTAAATCATCTTTGCTCACGGGACCTCGACGATTGGCTAGTTGCATACTCAGTTGTAATTCTCGATAGTCATGGTCCGCTTGCAATAACTCCCATACTTGAGAGTCACTGCTTTCATATAAACCTTCAAAGGCCATCCTATATGGCGTACGTGTTGGCCATTGGGACATTTTTTCAAAGAGCTCTTGCCCTTTAATTAATAAAGAAAATTTAAGCACAACTACGCAATCAATGTTTGGGTCCATTCGGTTGCTGTAGGCACCTTGCTCTAAAGACACATCCGTATTTTCAGGCGTTTCTTGTACTCCATTAATAATACTAGCTTGCCCAATGGGTGTGTTCGGAGAATGATTATGAGGAAGATCTGGAGAAGACGCAGGCTCAACAGGTTGTAGGGAATTATCGCCAAAATGGGGTTCAATCAGATTTTTCGGCTGTTCTAGTTGATCCTGAACCATGGCCTGCGCAAAATTAGACATCATGCGTTTTTTTAATTTGCGACTGCGTAATAAATTGTTCATGATCAGAGCAACAATTATGAGAGCCCCAATAATGAATAGTGCTTTTTGCAAATCTAACTGTTCAGTAAACTGCGCAATACTTTCGGGCATTTTATCTACTCTGGGTCAATGCAGTGGCGGCTTGTAAATCAACGGCGACAACTCTAGATACACCCTGCTCTTGCATCGTAACACCAATCAATTGATTAGCAATTTCCATCGTTATTTTATTGTGTGAAATAAACAAAAATTGTGTTTTTTGCGACATTTTGGCAACAATGTCTGCATATCTTCCAGTATTGGCATCATCTAGCGGCGCGTCAACTTCATCTAGTAAACAAAATGGTGCTGGATTGAGTTGAAATAATGCAAATACTAAGGAAATGGCGGTTAAAGCTTTTTCTCCACCAGATAATAAATGGATGGTGGTGTTCTTTTTACCAGGTGGTTGAGCCATGACTTGAACGCCTGAATCTAGAATCTCTTCTCCAGTCATCATTAATTTGGCCGTTCCACCACCGAATAAGGCTGGGAATATCTGTGAGAAATGATGATTTACTTGATCAAAGGTGTTTTGTAATAAGGATCTTGTTTCAATATCAATACGCGCAATGGCATCAGTTAAGGTCATCATCGCTTCGTTTAAATCTGCAGACTGAGCATCTAAAAAGCCTTTGCGTTCTCGGGATGTTTTTAACTCATCTAAAGCCGCCATGTTTACTGGACCCAAAGCCTGTATTTGACTTTGTAATTGATTAACCTGGGTCTGTAATTGTGAAGCCCGGTGTTCATCTGTTATTTTAGATTTTAAAAGCTCAATATCAGCATTTTTCTCGCTAAGCAAGGTAGAGAATTGTTCTACTGTTAAGCGTGAGGCTTGTTCTTTGAGTTGTGCTGCTGTAATTTTTTCACGAATCGGTTCTACAAATTTCTCAATACCCATCCGACTTTCATCTGTATTTTTAATTTCAAACATCAACTCATCAAAAATGGTTCTTGCTTGTGCTAAGGCACTTTCTTTTTCAGATCGTATGACTAATTGCTCTTGTAATTGTTCAGCAACTGTCGTACTTGCATATTGTTGTAAATCTTGGTGAATAGTTTGCTCTGATGCTTTTATTTGTTCAATTTGCTCAGTCGACATCTTCATTTCATTTTGTAAATCGGCTTGTCTTTGCAACAAGGTTCTCAATTCATAAGCAGATTCTTGTGCTTTAGAAGCCAACTCCTGATGATGGCGCAGTGCTTCTTCTCGTGATTTTTGTAATTCTTGATGTGCTGATTGGGACTGATCCAAGGACGCCCTGGACTCGAGAATTTGTTGTTCTAACGCGTTAAAGTCGGCACGATTTTGTAACAAAGATTGATTGAGGGATTGAAGCAGTTGCTGCGTTTCTGTAATATCGTTTTGTACTTGCTGTGCTTTTGATGCATATTCTTGTTCAGCTTGTTTTAATTGTAAGGTTTCCATCTCAAATCGATGTGCATCTTTAACGGTTTGTTCAGCAGCTTGACGATCAGCAATCGATTGTTGATGCGCAACTAAATATTGAGCTTGCATTCTTGCATGTTCACTTTGTGCTTCTTCTAGGATTAGCTGTTCAGATTTAATTTGTAAATCTAAACTTTCAATTTCCTTGGCTCTTGCAATTAAACCTGACTGCTCACTATCTTCTGCGTATAACTGAATCCCAACCCGAGAAATGATATGTCCTGACTTGGCAACAAAGACTCCCCCAATCGGTAGTTCTTTTCTTTTGGCTAAAGCATCTGAGACCGAGTCAATGACAAATACATTAGCTAACCACTCTTGTAATGCGTTGCTTAAGGATAAATCTTTGACCAGGATTCTACTTAAGAGAGGCGTTAAACTTCCAACATGAGATGACTTATTGGTTACTTGCTCTGTTGTTGACTCAAACCAGGCAACCCTTCCAGGAGGAATTTGCTCAACAAACGGGATTGATTCATTTAAGTTATTGGTTTGTATTGCGCCAGTGCGCTCACGCAAAATCGATTCAACGGCTGATTCCCAACCGTTTTCTACTTGAATCTTTTGCCATAACCTTGGTAATTCATGGAGCCGGTTTTTTTCTAACCAAGGTCTAAGTTTTCCTTGCGACTGAACTCTCTCTTGAATACCCTTTAAAGCCGAAAGCTTTGCTTGTGTTTGATTAATAGCTTGATTTGCGTTTTGCAAAATATGCTGAGATTCTTGACGTGCCTTATCAGCAACTGGAACAGCCTGTTCAGATTGTTGAAATTTAATTTGGGCTTCATCACGTTTCTTAAGGGCGCTTTGACTTCTATCGAGTGCTGTAATGAGAGCCTGTTCATTCGGTTTAATTAATTTTTCAAAATCGATCTCCAAACGAACAATACGCTGTTGGGATTGCTCTATTTGTGAGTCATTACCCTGTATTAACGCACTTTTACTGACGAGTTGTTTTTCGTATTCATTAAACGTATTTCGAAATTGATTGACCTGCTCATCTGAAACAATCCAACGCTCATCTAACTCAGGAAGTTGTGCTTCATGGGCTTTGACTAGCGATTGACAAATCTCGTCTTGATTCTGCGCTTGTTCAATTTCATTCATTACTTTGTTGTGTTGTTCGCTAGCGTGATCGTGTTGTGCTTGCCAACGTAATAATTGAGTCTCTAAGCTTTGCAATTGATTTTCTAATCGCTGTTTTGATTCGCTTGCGAATTTAATTTCAGATTCAAGGCGAGAGATTTGGGCATTTACTTCATATAAGTCCCCTTGAGCCTCAGAAACATTATTTTGTAAATCATATTGAAACGTACGTTTTGTTTCGAGCTCTGTCTCAATGGATCGTATTTGCGCAATTTTTTCTTCTAATTCAACCTGAGCCTGTCGAATAATCGAAAGTTGTTGAGTTTGAGTCTGCTCACCTTCAGTCATTCTCATGACCCATAGCATTTGTTGCATCTCAAGCATATTGTGTTGATATTCGGTAAATTTTTCTGCAATTTCTGCTTGTGACTCTAGTTTTTGCAGTTGTGCATCTAATTCCCGCAAAATATCTCTGACCCTGGTCATATTTTCTTGGGTATCTTCTAGTCGGGCTTCGGTCTCTTTACGGCGTTCTTTATATTTTGATACGCCTGCAGCCTCTTCCAAGAAAACACGTAATTCCTCAGGTTTTGACTCAATAATCCTAGAAATCGTACCTTGACCAATAATGGCATATGCTCGAGGTCCAAGACCTGTTCCTAAGAACATGTCTTGAATGTCCTTACGGCGGACGACTTGCTGATTAATTAAGTAATTGGATGCACCATCTCTCGTGAGTACCCGTTTTACGGAAATTTCACCAAAATTTGCCCATTGGCCCTGCGCCTTACCATCGGTATTGTCAAAAATAAGCTCTACACTGGCACGGCCTGCAGGCTTGCGTAAGCCAGATCCATTGAAAATAACATCTTGCATCGATTCGCCACGAAGCTCACTAGCACGTGATTCTCCCAGAACCCATCTGACAGCATCAATGATGTTTGATTTTCCACAGCCGTTTGGACCTACAACTCCAATAAGCTGTCCAGGTAATTCAAAGGTGGTGGGGTCTACAAAGGACTTAAAACCCGCTAATTTGATTGATTTGAGTCTCACAACGGTCTAAACTTTTTGACTGATAAAACATGATGATATCAATATTTGTAATTGATTCGGAGTTTTTACATGTTTTGCTTACAAAGATATAAAATATATAGCTTAATCAGCACAAACTACTCACCAATTAATTTTATATGACTACTTTATCTAAAGAAAAACTCCAAACCATCATTGATCAAGCTTGGGACGACCGCGCCCAAATTACTAACCAAAATGCCAGTTCAGAACTCCGTTCTAGTGTCCTACAGGTCATTGAGGGACTTAATCATGGTGAAATCAGAGTCGCTACACGCGAATCAGTAGGTGTTTGGACTGTCCACCAATGGGTTAAAAAGGCTGTCTTGCTCTCTTTTAAGCTACAAGATAACGAATTAATGCATGCTGGTGGTTTTACGCATTTCTTCGATAAAGTACCTTCTAAGTTTGAAAAATATACGCAAGAGGACTTTGTTAAGGGAGGGTTTCGTGTTGTTCCCCCTGCCGTTGCAAGACGCGGGTCTTTTATTGGTAAAAACGTTGTTCTAATGCCTTCTTATGTCAACATCGGTGCTTATGTTGATGAAGGCTCTATGGTTGATACTTGGGCTACTGTTGGTTCTTGTGCTCAAATTGGCAAAAATGTACATTTATCTGGTGGTGTTGGTATTGGTGGTGTTCTAGAACCAGTCCAAGCTGGGCCTGTAATTATTGAAGATAACTGCTTTATTGGCGCGCGCTCTGAAGTTGTAGAAGGCGTTGTCATTGAAGAGAATAGTGTTCTTTCAATGGGCGTATATATCGGCCAAAGTACAAAAATCTATGATCGTGAAACGGGTGAAGTTCATTACGGTAGAGTTCCGGCCGGTTCTGTCGTCGTCCCCGGATCCATTCCTTCCAGTGACGGGAAATACAGTTTATATGCCGCAGTGATTGTGAAAAAAGTGGATGCACAGACGCGTGCTAAAACCGCTATCAATGAACTATTAAGGGACTAGTGCTTGTGAGTTCGATTACTCTTTATGGTATTCCTAATTGCCAAACTGTTAAAAAAGCGCGCGATTGGCTTACCATGCACCAGATTAATTACACTTTTTATGATTTTAAAAAGCAAGGTGTTAATGCTGATTTGCTCAACTCATGGCTTAGTCAAATTGGCATTGAACAATTAATCAACCGTTCTGGTATGACTTTTCGTAATTTAAGTGACTCTCAAAAGCAGGATGCGCAAGTTGCTTCTAGTGCAATGTTGTTAATGATGCAAAATCCATCAATGATTAAGCGTCCAATTTTGGATGATTCAAAGCAAATCTATCTTGGTTTTAAGGAAGAGGTATATCAGTCGGTGTTTAATAAATCATGACTACACATCAATTAACTCCTACTCAATTATTGGCTCAAGGCTTAATTGCTCATCCTTCAGTTACACCTCAAGATGGTGGCATTCAGGATTTGATTGCTAGTCGATTAAAAAAATTAGATTTTAGTTGTGAAACGATCATGAGTGGTCCTGAAGACTTTAAGGTGACTAATCTTTGGGCAATTCGTCGAGGCGGTGGAGCTAATGAAGCTCCTTGTTTAGTTTTTGCTGGGCATACGGATGTCGTTCCCCCAGGTCCCCTCGATCAATGGGAGTCCGCCCCTTTTACACCGCAAATTAGAAATGGTTATTTATTTGGACGAGGAGCTGCTGATATGAAAAGCTCCTTGGCCGCTTTTGTCGTGGCAACGGAAGAATTCGTTGCACTTCATCCTCAACACTTCGGTAGTATTGCATTTTTACTCACGAGTGATGAGGAAGGTCCCAAAAATACTGATGGCACGGTTGTAGTCGTGAATAAACTACAAGAAAGACAAGTCAAACTCGACTACTGTATTGTTGGTGAACCCACAAGTTCCGAGAAGTTTGGAGACATGATCAAAAATGGTCGACGGGGTTCCCTTTCTGCAAAATTAACTGTTAAGGGTATTCAAGGTCATGTGGCTTACCCTCATCTTGCGGAAAATCCAATTCATCTAGTGGCTCCAGTGATTGCTGAACTCGCCTCTATGCAATGGGATCAAGGTAATGAATACTTCCCGCCAACAACATGGCAAACATCTAATTTTCAATCGGGCACAGGTGCTCTTAATGTAATTCCGGGTAATGCTGTTATTGACTTTAATTTTCGCTTTGCTACTTCAAGTACTGCCCAAGGACTGATTTCACAAGTCGAAGATATTTTGAAAAAGCATGCCATACGTTACGATATTTCTTGGAATCAGGCTGGTGAGCCATTTTTAACTCCCGAAGGGTCTTTGTGCGCTGCTCTTAGCAAAGCGATTGTTGATGAAGTTGGCGTAACTCCCAAGCTCTCCACAACTGGCGGGACTAGTGATGGTCGATTTATTGCCAAAATATGTCCTCAAGTCGTTGAGTTTGGTCCTATTAATGCCTCTATTCACAAAGTGAATGAGAATGTTAATTTAGCGGATATTGAGTCTTTAAAGAATATTTATCTTCGGACCCTTTCAGAATTAATCCTTACATAGTGCCAGACCCCCAATATTCGTTTAATGATGCCTGTGATGTTTTGAGTGAGATCCTCACTGCAGCGACTCTGTCCTATGGTCATGGTGCTCCTGATGCTGATAGCGAAGCACTGTGGATATTGTCTTACTGCGCCAATATCATCCCTATTGATGCTCTAGATAGACTCGACGATCCTTATCCAATCTTGGCTTTTGATCGTGCAAAAAATATCGTCCATGAGCGTATTGCTTCTCGTCAACCACTTGCCTATATCCTTGGCGAAGCTTGGTTAATGGGGTACGACTTTATTT
>Ga0114960_10001902_pt1 | contig 16576 bp, 11 predicted proteins | sample C_130625_MF_Meta_FD_92637 | JGI IMG/M metagenome (GOLD analysis project Ga0114960, IMG submission 92637) | Freshwater microbial communities from Lake Croche, Canada to study carbon cycling - C_130625_MF_MetaG | ecosystem: Environmental > Aquatic > Freshwater > Lake | place: Lake Croche, Canada... | reverse complement strand
TGAAGTCGAAGAAAAGGAAGAGGTCGAAGAAAAGGAAGAGGTCGAAGAAAAGGAAGAGGTCGAAGAAAAGGAAGAGGTCGAAGAAAAGGAAGAGGTCGAAGAAAAGGAAGAGGTCGAAGAAAAGGAAGAGGTCGAAGAAAGCGAGCTTCCTCCCATGGTTCAAATCGAAGAGGAAACTATCGATCTTGAAGGAACGGAAGAAGAAGAAGACAAAGACACGCAGAAAGAAATCATCGAAAAGGAGGAATACGAAGTCCATGACAATGACCGCACTGGCGTGGAACCAAGTTCAATTGACTATCATCGCACTGATATCGAAGAACTTTATTCCAAAAAAAGAAATACCAACGAATTTCTATTGGAAAAAGAGCGCATTGAATACAAAGACGGGGCCGAATACGATTTCCTATACCCCCATTTAAATGACCCCAATTTCAACCTTAAAATCGCCAAGAAAAAGGAATTTAATGATACGAAATACGACGGCAAAATAACAAACGTCGAAAAACACGCGGATTTGTTATGTAAGGCCGATTTTGAGCTCATGTCACATCAACTCTTTGTTAAAAATTTCCTATCGTTTCAAACCCCATATAATGCGTTACTTTTATACCACGGCCTGGGCACGGGTAAGACATGCAGTGCCATAGGCGTCGCTGAAGAGATGAGAGCATATATGAGGCAAGTCGGGATGGATAAAAAGACGAGGACGCAGGGCCAAGGGCAAGGAAATCAGGGCCCGAAATATAGCGACTACGACGGCACTATATTAATCGTAGCCAAACCCAATGTCCAACAGAATTTCCAATTACAACTATTCGACGAACGCAAGTTGAAATACAAGGATAATATATGGACTATGAATACTTGTATAGGTAACACGCTATTAAAAGAAATCAACCCCACTAATATTCCCGGACTCACCAAAGACCGTATTATAAGCCAAGTCAATAATATCGTAAAAAACTACTATAGTTTCATCGGGTATATCGGTTTGGCCAATTATATAAAACACCGAATCCACGTAAATGAAGACGCCGCTCCCACTCCCGAAGAAAGAAGACAAATCCGTATTAAAAAGATTAAAACCTATTTCAGTAACCGTCTCATCATCATTGACGAGGTCCATAATATACCTACTACGGTCGATAATGAAAAACTAAAAACGGCATCGCTCTTATTAGAGGTCGCCTATTACGCCGATAATATCCGCCTACTCCTCTTATCCGCCACCCCCATGTTTAACTCGTATAAAGAAATCATATGGCTAACCAATCTAATGAATAGTGTAGATAAACGCGGTATGATTAAAGAGAGCGACGTATTTGATAAAACGGGTAATTTCAAACGGGGTTTCAAGAATAAAAACGGTAAAATAATCGAAGGAGGTAGAGAACTTTTACAACGAAAACTAACGGGGTATATTTCGTATGTGCGCGGCGAAAACCCGTATACATTCCCGTTTCGTATTTACCCCGATATATTTTCGCCAAATCATACCGTAAAAGTCGCCGTCCCCGAATACCCTAAGCGCCAAATGAATAATAAACCCATCGAGGGGGCATTACAATACGTGCCTATCTATATTACGGAATGCGGTGAATACCAAAAGCGTGTCTATAAAGCCCTCATCCAAAACATGTTAGATCGCGATAATACAACTACTGGGACGACGCGTGAAATGCCTAGTTTCGAAAATATGGACGGTTTTGGATATACGATTTTAAAGGAACCCCTAGAAACATTGAATATTGTATATCCTACTCTACATGACGCCGAACTCACGGATGATACAATTCCCGAAATGATAGGTAAGCAGGGTATGTCGAATACATTCGATTATGTCACAATAACTAGCCCGAATCCACTCCGTTATAATTTCGCATATAAACCCGAAATATTGGCGAAATACGGTAGATTTTTAAGCCCATCGGAAGTCGGAAAATACAGCCATAAAATCGCGTCGATATGTGAGACTATACGTAATTCTAAGGGTATTGTATTAGTCTATTCACAGTATATTGACGGCGGGCTTGTTCCTATGGCTCTGGCCTTGGAAGAGATGGGTTTTACTAGATACGGTTTCGCGAGTCATACGAAGTCGCTGTTTAAGGACGCGCCTCCGCGACCGGTAGAAGGACAAAAGCAAAGCGCAGCGGGTCACAGCACAGCTGGACAAGGCCGTTACGTAATGATAACGGGCGATAGGCATTTTTCTCCGAATAACTTGGCCGATATCAAATACATCACCGACCCCGCGAATAAAAACGGCGATAATGTAAGGGTCGTCTTGATATCCCGCGCAGCAGCCGAAGGTCTCGATTTTAAAAATATACGCCAAATACACATATTAGAGCCATGGTATAATATGAATAGAAATGAACAAATCATAGGCCGCGGTGTAAGAAATCTCAGCCATTGCTCGCTTCCATTTAAACAGCGAAACGTGGAAATCTACTTACATGCCACGAAACCGATGGACGACGAAGAGCCGGCCGACATGTATGTATATAGATACGCGGAGACGAAAGCATTACAAATAGGAAAGGTGACGAGGTTATTGAAAGAAGTCGCGACGGATTGCCTTCTCAATATAAGCCAAACCAATTTCTCCATAGAAAGTCTATTGCCGGAGAATAAAGATGTGAAATTGGAGCTTTCGTCAAATAAAACAGAAGGCAGTGACGATATCTCGTATCAAATCGGCGATAGACCCTTTACTGACGTATGTGACTATATGGATAATTGCGCATTTACATGCTCACCAAATAACAAGGTCTCGGCAAAAGACGTCGTCATGGATACCTATAACGAAGAATTCGTAAAGACGAACTATACTGCCATATTAAAACGCATACGACAACTCTATCGCGATAAAAACGTTTATACGGGCCAACAACTGATCGACTCTATCAATGTGATGAAATATTACCCCGAAGAACAGATTTATTTCACTCTTTCGCAATTAGTAGATAACAAAAACGAATATATCATCGATTCGTATGGTAGGCCGGGGTATCTAACCAATAAGGGCGATATTTACGCTTTCCTTCCCGCCGAAATCACCGATAATAATTCAACAATATTTGAGCGCTCCATACCCGTCGATTTTAAACGCGATTATATTGAGATGGAATTACCTACGGATAAGGTGACGACTGGATATGGCGAAGTGCCTGAAGAAAAACCAGAGGTGCCTTTGCGGGATTATAATGACGTTCTATTACATATTCAAAAATGTATCGGTTTCGCAGCCAAATATGACGCGACGAAACTAACCATGAATCAGAAGGGCGAAGAAGAATTCATTTGGTATAAATATGTGGCCAAAGTTACGCCGACTCTTACCGCCGCGCATCATATACCCCAAGAAACCATCATCAAATACGCCGTGTTTCATGTTTTGGATAGGCTCCCTCTCGCCGACAAACTCATCTTGATAACCAAGTTATATGGACCGATGTCAATTAAATTGGCGCTGGGTATAGAGAACCTGATGAAAGAATATTTCGATGGAAAAAAGATAGAAAACCAGGGGAATGTTGGAATACTTTTATCGAATGGCGAAACATGGGAGATTTATAAACGCGCGCAGATGGAATGGGTAGGAGCGGAGCCGGTAGAGCGCGAATCCTTTATTCGAGTCGGTCTTATGCGGTTCGTCGTGAGGCACTCAAATATACATACGGTTATCGGGTTTATGAATGAATTTAAAAACGACGTTGAGTTTAAAATGAAGGATATGACACAGGCGCGTAATAATAGAGGGTCGAAATGCGATAATGAAATAAAGTCGGATGTGTTGAAACGGTTGAACCTGGTATTAGGAGAAGAGACGTATACGTTGGCCAATAGCGAGAATATTGAAAAGGCGGGATTATGTGTGATATTAGAGATGTTATGTCGGCATTTTAATGAAACGAAGCGTAATGGAAAGGTGTGGTTTATGGATACGGAACAGGCGCTCATTAATCAAATATCGACGTTGAAGTTGAAGTAGAGTTCGCGCCTTTTTCAAATAAAGATTTGTATATACCTAATATATATACAAATGACCGAAATAACTAATGAAAATATCCGTGATTATGTAAGATTATATATCAAGAATAAAAAGACAGAATTACCTGAGGATTTAAGGGGAAAACCAATCGGACAGTGGGATGTATCAAAAGTGACCGATATGTCGGGCTTATTTGAAGAGAGTGATTTTAACGAAGACATAAGTAATTGGAATGTATCTAACGTGACGAATATAAGTATAATGTTTAGTGGAACAGCATTCAATCAACCACTCGATAAATGGGATGTATCCAATGTGACGAATATGATGTCAATGTTTCTAGACGCAAAATCCTTCAACCAACCTCTCAATGATTGGAATGTATCCAATGTGACGAATATGTCTGGAATGTTTGGTGGTGCGATATCATTCAACCAACCTCTCGAACAGTGGAATGTATCCAATGTGAAGAATATGGAGAGAATGTTTTTCAAAGCAGAGTCCTTCAACCAACCTCTCGAACAGTGGAATGTATCCAATGTGACGAATATGTCTGGAATGTTTGGTAGTGCGATATCCTTCAATCAACCTCTCGAACAGTGGAATGTATCCAATGTGATAAATATGTCGTTTATGTTTTTCAAAGCAGAGTCCTTCAACCAACCTCTCAATGATTGGAATGTATCCAATGTGATGAATATGTCGGAAATGTTTTTCAAAGCAGTATCCTTCAATAACCCCCTCAATGATTGGAATGTATCCGATGTGACGAATATGTATGAAATGTTTTACGTAGCAACATCATTCAATCAACCTCTCGAACAGTGGAATGTATCCAATGTGAAGAATATGGATGGAATGTTTTTCAAAGCATTATCATTCAACCAACCTCTCAATGATTGGAATGTATCCAAGGTGACACAAATGACTGGAATGTTTTCTGATGCGAAATCTTTTAATCAACCACTCGATAAGTGGAATGTATCCAATGTGACTCATATGGGGAGCATGTTTTATGAAGCAAAATCATTCAATCAACCGCTCAATAATTGGAATGTATCCAATGTGATAAATATGTCTGGAATGTTTGGCGATGCGATATCCTTCAATCAACCTCTCGATGAGTGGAATGTATCCAAGGTTACGAATATGAAGGGAATGTTTTTCAACGCATCATCCTTCAATCAACCCCTCAATGAATGGGATATATCTAACGTCACGAATATGGATTTCATGTTTTATGGTGCGGAATCGTTTGAATTTAAAAATAAGCCTGTTAAAGGAGTGAAAAAGTTAAAGTTGGAAGGTGTTATAACGATAAAAAGAAGTATGGTTCAAGAAGGAAGAGGAGAACCTTGGTGGGAAAATGCTTGGTCGGATATTGTTACATTAGAACCATTTCAGTCGGGCGAAAATATAGTAATATTTAACGGAAAAGAAAACGAGAAGGACAAACCGTCAATAACGAATTTTATAATGAAAAAGGAAACTTATGATAGATTTAAAACGGGTCAAAATGCGAATATTGTCCCCACCACAAGAGAACCTATAACAGCGGTAAAATTATATAAATTGGCAATAGAGGAAGATAATGGAGATAAGCCAGATGGTGTGGAATTGAGCGGTGGCCGAAGGAAGATGGCGCGCAGGAAGACTGTGCGCAGGAAGACTGTGCGCAGAAAGTCGGCGCCTAGGAAGAAAATGGCGACTAAAAAAAGAAAGAGTGCGCGAAGGAAGTCGGTGCATAGGAAGAAGTAAAGAGAGTGGTCAGAGGTCGCAAAGCGACCTCAACCTTAAGACCGCAAAGCGGTCTTTGAGGGAACCAAGGTAACCTTCGGAAACCCTCCTTTCGCTAGCCTTCGCTTCGCTTAGCAATGCGAGTCCCCTCCTTTTAATCGGGTGGGTTTCAATAAGGCGTCAATCGGATCGAGCCAGACAAAAGGAGGGGGTCAGAGGGGGAACCTTGGTTCCCCCTCAAAAATTGAATCCTGCCCTCAAAATAAGTTGTCTTGTAAAACTAACATAAACATAAATATATAGAGTTATAGTAGACATAATGGCGGATAGGCAAAAAAAGGATGCGCCGAAAATTTACGGCGTCTATATTAAATCTTTGTTAACCATGAAAGTAAACCTTAAGATGAATGAAGTGGGTCAAAATATCAAGCAAAATTTAGAAAGAACGATTTCGAGGCGGTCCGAGGGCAAATGTATCGCCGAGGGGTTTATTCGTCCGAATTCTATTCAAGTCGTCAACTACTCGAGCGGCGTAGTGAATAACGATAATATTGAGTTTCATACTACATTCGAGTGTATGGTTTGTTACCCAGTGGAGGGCATGTTATTGGAATGCGAGACCAAGACTATTACTAAGGCGGGTATTCACGCAGAGGTGATTGACGACCAAGGCAATATGCCCATTACGGTGTTTGTGGCACGCGACCACCATTTTACAGATAAGCATTTTGCCACGATTGTGGAAAACACGAAAATCACGGTTCGTGTAGTGGGGGTGCGTTTTGAACTGAACGACCCGTATATTTGTGTTATTGGGACGATGGCCCAGCAGCAGGCCCAGCAACCCTATGATAATAAAGCGAAGCAGCCTCCGATTACGATTATTGAGTAGTAAAAAACAGTTGCCCAAAAACAATATAGAATTTTGTATGTTATATTGTTTATCATACTATGTTGGCCTGTCCCGTTCCTTTCGCTAGCCCTTGTGCTAACATATTGACGCCTTCGGATTTGACGCCTAAGGATTTGACGCCTTCGGATGATATTGGGTCTGTTAGTCCGACAAGTCCTTCGTCGAGTCATTCTGTTCCCACTAACGCCCTCTCCCCCGATGCCCTAGATAACATGAAGAAAACCATAGAAAGGATGAGTAAGATTCACCAAGTCAAAATCCTGAATATTTTAGCCAAGCACGCATGTAAATTAAACGAGAATAAGAGCGGCGTATACGTAAATATGTCTTTTTTACCGAAGGAAGTATTGGACGAAATCAACGATTATATTGGATACGTCGCCGAACAAGAGGAGAGCTTTAATACAGCGGAATATCAAAAGGAAGAGTTCAAGAATTCATTCTTTGTCGAAAAAGAAGATAAAGATAACCCGACAGTATTGTATAGCTCCATCAACGTAGCCAAGCAATAAAACTAAATGGCACCATTTTTACATTCATTATTCTTGAATCTAAAAATACCCTCTTCGCCCGTTAATGAAATGCGCGAGTTTATGTTAACGAAAGAATACGCCGGCAAATATATCGAAGCGAAACCAAAGATTGAACCTGAATTCGTGGATAAGAAACCCGAGACGGCTATATTACCAGCACATAATACCATCGTGGATAAGAAAGAGAACTGGATTTCTCCGAAACAAAATGATACACTATTTTGGTGCCTCTATTCTATCCATTATGGTCATAACGACTATAAGCAGGTGGGTAGAAATTACGGCATTCGTCTATTGGAAGTGAAGAAGGAAATCGGCGAATGGATTCAGAAAACCCCGAGCAAAATGAAACAGACCAATTATAAGATTACCAAAGCATCCGTTCAAGAAATCATGTCGGAATGCCTCACTTCTCCGCGCGATACGAGTCCTCTCTCATTATTGGCCTATTTATCTTTTTTTAATATGAATGCGGTTATCATGAACGAATCCGAAAAGTTGGCCATTAAATTTGTCGGATGTGTGGATGCCGAAAATCCTACGTATTTGTTGAAACGCGACGCGTATGGTAGATATAAGATAAAGGACGAGCCACTCACTCCCGACGAACTAACAGCGCTCGATAATACGTGTTTCATTTTGGATAATTACGAGAGACCCCTGAAGTCCATTTCGAATTATAAGACCGACCAGCTGGAAACATTGGCAAAAAAGATGGGGGTATTTGATGCGGGTAAAAAATATAAGAAGGCGGATATTTATGCGCTGGTATATGAAGCATGTAAATTCTCTATTACGCCGACTAAGGGGGGTCGTCATTAGATACGGGCGCGTTTCTTCGGAGGCTCGATGCTGGTGCGAGGTTTTGAAACGGTATTCGTCAAATACTGTGTGCCCGAGGTAATGGCATTGACAATCTCCTCTTTTTGGAAGGGTTCGTTGCGCAGCTCGGCTTCAATGCACCTTGTTTCTTCTAACATTTTTTGAATTTTCTCCCTCAGTTCTGTGCTTTCAGTGATAAAAGCTGTGCGGTTAAAAGCTGTGCGGTCATCGGCAATCGCAGCCACCTCGTCTTCGGGCGTCATGTTTTATTATATTACAAAATATAATGAAAGGGTTCAATTTTATTATTAAATAATTCTAAGTAGAATTCAGAAAAACACAAAAAATCAAAGTAAAAAAGTATTTTGGAAAAACGAAAATGGACATTTTTAAAAATGTCCAAAATGAAAAAGCCAGGAAAGTTTCTAGAATCGAAAATCGTGATTTTTTGTTTTTACTCGGTCATCGGGCAAAAACGCGTAATTAAAATTTTGGCATGACAGCATAACTTTTTTCGATGAGAAATTTTTTCGCTACTTTACCCTCCACCCCCCCTTAGAAAAAAAGTAGCGAAAAAATTTCTAACACCATAAACATATCGGGTGGTTACCATAATAGGTAACATGTCTACCAACCCACCAACAAATTGCGACAGCATATGACGATGGAACGGTTAGACGAAATTTCGCTACTTTTTTTCTTCAAACTTTAGACAAAAAGTAGCGAAAAAATTTCTAAATTTTAAAAATAAAATAAGATACATCATAAATACAAACAATATCATATTATTTAAATAATACCCGACAGCATACGCTGATGGAACGGTTAGACGAAATTTCGCTACTTTTTTTCTCATTCGTATATATAGACATATATGGAGAGAAACCCACTCAATGTTGATATAAAAACAAACAGCCTCATTCTTGTCGAGAATTATTGCGAAATTTGCGACCATCAATCATTACGTGCCGGCGACTATAAAAAACATATTCAAAGTATGAGACATAGACGAAAAACTGGTGAAGAAACTCAGAAAGGTCGGAATAACAGACAGCATGTTTGCGAAGTATGCGATTATGTTACAGATAGAAAATGTAATTATACAAAACATATACAATCTGAAAAACATTTTGACACTATCAATTCTAATCAAGCATCCAAATCAGTATGTCAACACTGTAACAAGCTATATACCGGAACAAATAACTTACGGAAACATATGAAAGTTTGTAAAGAGATAAAAAGAGAAGTGGAAGACCAAGATCAAGATCAGGACCAATATGACCAAATCGACATACAACAACGGGACCAAGAAGAGGATACTCAGGAAGAAGATGACGAAGATGAAATGCCACAGACTGGTTATTCCAGTAACACGTCGGGAAAACTAAACATGAGAGAAATGTTTTTTGAATTCATGAAGGTTATACAGAATTCGGACGAAGTAAAAAACCTCCTTATCAAACAAAATGAAGAATTAAAACAACACTTGGCTAACACCAATACAAACGCAAATAACACAAATTCAAATAACACAAACTCGCATAATACTCAGTTCAACTTACAAGTATTTCTTAACGAACAATGTAAAGATGCTCTTGATATCATGGATTTCGTGGATTCCCTCGATATAAACGTATCAGACTTGGAGGAGACGGGTAAATTGGGTTTTATAGATGGAATAACACGTATTTTTGCGAATGGACTTAACAAATTGGACCTTTATAAACGTCCCATCCATTGCACCGATTTGAAACGCGAAATGCTTTATATAAAGGATAAGAATAAGTGGGAAAAGGAAGTCGACGGGAAACCTATATTCAAAAAGGCGGTAAATCGCGTTAGTAATATGAACTTGCGGCAATTGAAAAAGTGGCAGGAGCTGAATCCGGGGTATGATATTGTAGATACTGAGAAAAACGATGAGTTTATCCACCTATCGACGCAAGCTATTGGGTCGTGTAGTTCCCAAGAAACTGACAGGAATTTGAATAAGATAATGAAGAACTTGTATAAGCAGGTGGTGTTGGATAAGAAAGACGGTTCCTTATATAGGTAATATAATAAGCAGGGCGTATTCAATTACATCGATTTATCGGATTCCCCTTCGGGTAATTGCTTCGCAATAACGTTGCCTTTGAACACTAAACGCACTTTGTGCGGGTTATAATGTTCAAAGGTGTATAATTGGCTTAATTAGGAAAAGGGATGGGTATGCTTTTTGTCACGCAAAAAGTGCGAACGAAGGTTACCTTAGGAACCACCTCAAAATTGAAACGATATAGAAATAATATAATGGGATATATTATATTATCAATGGAAAAGGAACGGGAAAAGGAACGGGAAAAGGAACGGGAAAAGGAACGGGAAAAGTATGCGGAAGATGGAAAGACCTCCGTAGGCGCCGGATTTCAAAAAGAAAAAAGAGAGTATAAAACCAACGAACAACTAAAGGCCGACTTTGAAAATGTCATAACTCAGTATTTAGAGAGTAATCCCATGTTACGCAAAGAGCGCAAGGTAAATGAATTAGAAATTCGGTTCGGTGACGATAGAAATCCCTCACGTAGAATAACCAAAATCGATTATGACAACGTAGTAAAACAGCTATATGCGTGTGGTTTTAAATGTTCCAATACAGACGGCCTACAAATTCTGCGTATTACCAACCAATATTACGATACGCGACTAGGCAAAAACATCATGTCGAATATTCGCGCGGAAGTGGTGGGCGCCGACTTAATCCAAGAATATTGCCGCACGAATAGCCTGCGTAAACTCATCGATATGCCGTCCACTGTATTCAATAAAGTAAAATTCACGCAAAAGTTGACGGCGCAGGCAAAAGACGGCTCTTATATCCAACGTGTCAATATGAATGATTTTAACTTCCGCGTATCCTATCAATTAGAACAGGAATTTAATACGCAGTCGCAAGTCGGTCTAAAAATCCTCGATAAGTGGACCGACTCGAAGAAAATGTTCCGCTGTTTAAACCGCGTCCGTTTCCGCCACCCCCAATATCCCATTTTCGCCGACCTAAGTATTGTAAAATCATCCAGAAAAACGGGTAATAATGTCATCCCCGAATATACCATACAAGAAGCCGGCGTATTTGCCAACGTCGAACAATATGAGATTGAATTGGAGGTGGATAATGAGCGCGTCGGTATGGGAACCGCGTTTAAAAACACGGCCGATTTGATGGACGCGCTTCGCAAATGTATCCGTATGGTTCTTATGGGACTACAGGGTTCCAAATTCCCCATCGCCTATTCCGAGCAAGATGGAGTGTTGCGCGAATACATGAAACTCATACATGGCGAGGATATCGATAAAGAAGACAAGGAAGCGCAAAAAGAGTTTGAAAAGGAGTATAATAAGGAGGATAGCTTGGAAGAGGGCGAAATTAGGGTCAAGAAGGAAGGTCTCGTTAAAACCGAAGAAGCAGAAAAAGAAAAAACCGACGAAGCCAAGGAAAGAGCCATGCGCGCCTTGAAACGCCGCGTCCGAACCACGGATTTCATCGGCCCGTCCTCGCTAACCTTACAAATTAAAAATATCATCGAACCTAACGATAAAATCAACGTGCCGAATATACGCCGCAACTATTGTGTAACCGAAAAGGCCGACGGTGAACGTAAGCTATTATATATCGCCGATGACGGAAAGTTGTATTTGATAGACACTAATATGTCGGTCATATTTACCGGCGCCCGAACGAGCGAAAAGACCATATTCAATAGTCTTTTGGACGGCGAGCATATCAAATACGATAAGAACAGCGCTTTTATTAACCTATATGCCGCATTTGATATCTATTATATTCGTAAGAAGTCGGTCCGCGATTTTGCCTTTGACTCCAATAGCGAAGAGGAATCGGAGGAATATTTCCGTCTACATTTATTGAAACATTTGGTATCTATCATGAAGCCTATTTCTATTTTGGATACTCCGGCGGGTAAGCGCGAAGTGGATGCGAAACAGACGATTTCGTCCGGATTCCGTATCCAATGTAAGACGTTTTATAAAGATTCGCCGACCATTAGTATCTTTAACTGCTGCTCGAAAATTATCTCGAATGAAGCCGATGGCGTATATGAGTATAACACAGACGGGATTATATTTACCCCTACGGATTTACCTGTGGCGGCGACGCGAAAGGGCGAAGCGGGGTCGATTTATAAACCGACGTGGGACCGCTCGTTTAAATGGAAGCCGCCGCAATATAATACGATTGACTTTTTAGTATCTATCAAAAAGGATGAAAAGACGGGCAAAGATGAAATTCATCATATATTTCAAGATGGCCGTAATATGGCAGGGGTTCAAGAGGTCAGGCAATATAAGACCCTCGTGCTTCGCTGTGGGTTCGATGAGAAACGGGACGGTTATCTGAACCCTTTCGACGACGTATTAAAGGATAATATTAAATTTCGTGAACAGACGGAAAATGAGGATAACTATAAGCCCGTCCCGTTTCAACCTACGAATCCCTACGACCCCAATGCGTGTTTCGCCAATATATGGATGAAAGAAGACGGCAATAAGATGTTTATGGTGACCGAAGAAGGCGAGTATTTCGAGGAAAATACGATTGTCGAATTTAGTTACGAAAAAGGGAACGACGATGGCTGGAAGTGGGTTCCTCTCCGCGTCCGTTATGATAAGACCGCCGAATTAAAGGCGGGGTTTAAAAACTACGGAAATGCCTATCGCGTGGCCAATAATAACTGGCACTCTATTCACCACCCGATAACCAATCATATGATTTCAACCGGCGAGGGAATTCCCGAGATCGAACCTAGCGATGATGTCTATTATGCCCGGTCAGGCGAACAAACGAGCACCCAATCTTTGCGTGATTTCCATAATCTTTATGTGAAGAAGAAGCTTATTACGGGCCCAGCCAATAAAGGCGACACATTAATCGACTATGCCGTAGGAAAGGCGGGTGATTTATCCAAATGGATACATGCGAATTTGAGATTCGTATTTGGCATCGACGTATCCAAGGATAATATTCATAATAATATGGATGGGGCATGCACTCGTTATCTACATAAACGCAAGGAGTATAAGGATATGCCCCGCGCACTATTTGTCGTCGGTAATAGTAGTTTGAATATTCGCAGTGGGCTTGCTTTTGCCACTGAAAAGGATAAGCAAATCGCCGATGCCGTTTTCGGAGTCGGCCCCAAGGACGTTACTCAGCTCGGTCAAGGCGTGTTTAATCAATATGGCCGAGGAGAGGCGGGTTTCAATATCAGTTCGTGTCAGTTCGCCATGCACTATTTCTTTGAAAATAAAACGACGTTTCATCAGTTCATTCGTAACTTGGCGGAATGCACTAAAATCAACGGGTATTTTGTATCCACGTGTTATGATGGAAAGACGGTGTTTGACTTATTGAAGGGGAACGGCAAAGGCGAGTGCGTGACTATCATGAAGGGCGACCGAAAAATTTATGAGATTACGAAAATGTATGACCAGACTGGGTTTCCCGACGATGAGATGAGCTTGGGATACCCTATCAATGTATATCAAGAGAGTATCAACCAGACGTTGCGCGAATATTTGGTGAATTATGAGTATTTTAAAGAAATCATGGAGAATTACGGGTTTGTGTTGGTGGAGAAGGAGGAGGCGCGGCGTATGGACCTCCCTAGCGGAAGCGGCCTCTTTTCGGAATTATACAAACATATGGAAAATGAAATCAAACGCGACCCGAAGAAGGGAGTGGATTATGGGACGGCGCTTAATATTACGGCGGAGGAGCGTCGCATATCTTTCATGAACCGCTATTTTGTGTTTAAAAAGGTGCGTAGCTTGGATGCCAAGAAGATGTCGGAGATTATATTGAAGCAGAATTTGGTGACCGAGGAAAGAGATGAGGAGACGATGAAGGAACTCATGGAAACAGTTCAAGGTCAAAGCACAATACAAGAACCTGTAGTTACGCAACCTTTGGTCGTGGCCAAGAAGAATAAAAAACCGAAGATGGTATTGAAGGCATTTCAACCTGTAATAGAAGAGGAAGAACCTTCCGCACCGATTCTAGAAGAGCCCGCTAAGCCCAAGAGAAAATTGGTGATACGCCAATAAAACCCCAATAAAACAATATAAACCTATGGCCTTCTCATATATATCGTTGTAAATATCGCAAAAAACCCTAAAACCCCTAAAAAAACATGACCTATTACCAATTACCCACCACCTATCAAAACATATATAAATACATTGACTGCGTAAAGTCGAGGAAAACACCGGAGCCGATTATATCCAATTCGCTATCCTATTATTTGTATGAGATTAAAGGTAAGTTAGAGCAAAAAGAGAGAGATTGGGATATATTCAAGAAATATACGAATCCATTTGAATATATTCATACAGTGGTTCCATTTAAAAAAAAATGTGTATCTAAATATCGACCTTTATCTCGTTCTTTTTTTAAGATGATTGAGATGATTAATACGTTTCAATTATATTACGATTCTAAACCGATACGAACATTTCATTTGGCAGAAGGACCGGGTGGTTTCATAGAAGCCATCGCCGAAACGCGAAAATGTCCATACGATTATTATGTGGGTATGACTATTCTGGATGACGACGACCCGAATATTCCGGCATGGAAGAAAACGGAGCATTTTTTGAGAGAGCATAAAAACGTGTTTATTGAGGCGGGGGCGGATAGAACGGGAAATATATTATCGGTGGAAAATTTCGCGTATTGTAAGGAAAAGTATGGGTCGACGATGGATTTGATGACGGCCGATGGAGGGTTCGATTTCTCTATGGATTTTAATAGCCAAGAAATACATATATCGAAATTGCTATTCGCTCAGGTGAGTTATGCTCTGGTCATGCAAAAGGCAGGCGGAACCTTTATACTAAAAATATTCGACTGTTTTATGAATCATACCATTGATGTCCTACATATTTTATCGGCATTTTATGATAAGGTTTTTATCATGAAACCGAGAACCAGCCGATACGCCAACTCGGAAAAATACGTGGTATGTAAGGGGTTTAAATTTGGTGATAGTAGGGCTTTTTATCCGTATATACTTGGCGCTTTTGAAAAGATGATGCTCGTGCCGCCGCCGGGAATGGAGGAATTGAGCATACGGCGGTTTTTGAATATCCCCGCGCCGTATTATTTTGTGAAGAAGGTGGAGGAATATAATGCCATATTTGGACAGCAACAGATAGAGAATATTCATTATACGATTTCTCTTATTGAAAACAAACATAAGCAGGAGAAAATAGATACGCTCATTCGTTTGAATGTTCAGAAATGTATTCATTGGTGTTTGAAGAATAATATACCGTTTCATGAAGGAGGGGAACCGAGGGGGGCTTCGCTGCTTCCACCTTTTCTGTAGGCGGGACTAATGTGAAATTTACATAATAACGCGTATTATGTAAAACAATGTCGGATAAAAACCATATTGTAATTATTATATCACCCCCTAGGATGGGACACTACGCTTTGCCTCTAGGTAGGGTAAAAGGAGGGGCACTACGCTTTGCCTCTAGGTAGGGTAAAAGGAGGGGACTCGCGAAGCGAAAAGAGGGGGAACCTTGGTTCCCCCTCACCAGAGCACCTCTCGCGCCAAATTATTCGCCGAGTATTTGTTGCGCTTCCAATCCCCCCGTATCGATTTGGAACGCGTTAAATAATTCTTTCGCCTCTTTTTGTCTTTGTGTTTGGTGTAGTCTTCATATCCCATTTGTCCGAAATTTACCCACTTTTCCTCGTCAACGTCCCATATTTTGTATTTTTTCTCGGGATTATCCGCGGGGTATAATTTTGCCGTCTTTCCTAGATATCTATAGGCCATTTTCTGAGCAGTTCTAGGGTTGGAATATTTGGTAATGTTTTTGGGGTATGCGCGGCGGGTCGCCTTTTTCATGGTTTATATATATATTGGTTAGATAATAACGCACCTAACAACCACATAAATAAAGCGTCAGTAAATTCAATGTTACGTTCCCACCTATTGCCGTAACCGATATATACCTGAATGGCGTGGTTCCATATTTGAATAAATCGCCCGACGAAGAAAAATCCGTCGTATTATAAGAAGGAATAACAAATTCTTTCGACTCATTCGCGTCTGTATTAGTTGTAGTATTAGTATAACTATATAATAACTGCCCGATTTGACCTAATGCGTTTGACCCGTATATCTGAAATCCCTCTCCTACTTGTATGCTGCCTATTTTGATACTAGGGTCTTTACATTTTAGGCTTTTGGCGCGTATAAAGTCACCCAAATCGATTTGGGCAAAATGAAGTGTATCTATTTCATGCTGTTTAGTTAGGTCCGTAATGTCGGCCACGAACCCGATTCCGTTTTCGTGCGAAGTAGAATCGCCTGTCTTTACATATAGATTCGATGGGACGCCTAGTTTGTCAAATCCATATACGATAAAGTTTACGGCGTCGGGTATATTATAGATTAGTTTCGCGCCTTGTGGGCCTCCGCTAATGTAGCTGTTTACAAAAGTATTGACGTAGGTTACGCAGGAACAATCGCATACGCCATCCTTACCAGCAATACC
>Ga0114960_10001898_pt1 | contig 16587 bp, 17 predicted proteins | sample C_130625_MF_Meta_FD_92637 | JGI IMG/M metagenome (GOLD analysis project Ga0114960, IMG submission 92637) | Freshwater microbial communities from Lake Croche, Canada to study carbon cycling - C_130625_MF_MetaG | ecosystem: Environmental > Aquatic > Freshwater > Lake | place: Lake Croche, Canada... | reverse complement strand
TTTGTCATATTTATTATCTGGGTCGTGTTTCATAATTAATTCGGTATCGTATGTTATATTAGAACAATTTTCTTTATAGAAACTACTACCAGAAATTAAAAATGACTTTTCAGGAAAAATAATTTTATTACCATAATATTGTTGAGTGAAATGACCATAAATAGACATTTAATATATTATAAACAGTATATTAAATCTTTAAGTTAATCGGCGTTTAAATTGTTAAAGGTATAAATAACGTTTTGTATTAATAAAGATTATAAAAAATCGCTTCTCCAATCGGAGAAGCAAACCAACATTAAAGGAGGTCACAATAAAGAAATATTTATGTTAAATATTAAAACATTTAAGTTGTTTTGTATTAAAATACTTTCATTGTTATGTGTAAAGGAATAAGTATAATACAATTACAAATAATTTTATAAAAAAATGAAATAATTTAAAGCAAAATAAATAACTAATAAATACAACAATAGATATGACCCAGTCATCAAATATAACAATTTGCGTAAAATTAGCTTACACATGTATAACAAAATATTATTCAGTCACTCCTGACATGTATATTAAAAAATTTATAGAACTAATTAAAGATAAAGCACATATTTATTTTCAACTTGAAGAAGGTACCGAAGTTGAAATTGTTGAAGCAGGTCAATTCAATAATATTAATGGTCGCGATGCGGAACTAGCTCCCGCTGTTGAAATAAATCCTAATATTACTTTAAGAGAAAAATATGAACATATAAATTATAATGTTTCATTTTATATAAGGCCTGTTGTTCTACAAGAGAGAAATAGAGTTCTTTCATTGATTCACCCAGATGATTTAGATGACGATAATGATGACAATGGTTATATTTCTCCGCCAACTATCACACCTAATATATTCTCATGTGGTTGCCTATAAATAAAAATATTTCTTCACATTAGTAAAATAACAAATAAATAATTTTTTATTTTACTTTTTGCGGTTTGCTATCATTTTTTTTAAATGTATCATATGTAATGTCATTTGGAAAATATACATATGGAAATCCCACTATATTTTATATGAATGATAACGCTAAATTAGTAGTAGGCAATTTTTGTTCAATAGCACAAAATGTAACTATATATTTAGGAGGTAATCATAGAAATGATTGGGTAACGACATATCCATTTGGTCATATTCATACAAATATATTTAATGGTTTTAATGGTGATGGACATCCAGGAACAAAAGGGGACGTAATTATAGGCAATGATGTATGGATTGGTTCAAACGCAACAATTATGTCAGGTGTTACTGTAGGCGATGGAGCGGTTATAGCAAACAATAGTCATGTTGTAAAAAATGTAGAACCGTATAGTTTAGTAGGTGGCAATCCAGCAAAGTTAATAAAATTCAGATTTACACCTGAACAAATAGAGAAACTATTACAAATTAAATGGTGGAATTGGGATGATGAAAAAATAAATACATATACACCACTATTATGTAATACAAGCATTGATGAGTTTATACAATCAGCATTAGAAATATAAAGTAAATTTTATATATTAATTTTCGTCACTATCTTCCTCTTCCTCTTCATTTCCTTCTTCATATTCATCATCACCATCCAAATCGTCATCTTCTATTTTAATATATTGATTATCTTGCCATACTACTTTACGTGTATTAAAGAGCACGTTCATATTTATTATTTCTGGTTTATCCGTTTCCGATGTAAATAATTTTAATATTTGAGCGTCATCTCTAAAACGCAATGTATATGTCTGTTGAATATTATTTCTACCAATTCGGCCCATTGCTTGGATAATTTTTTCTTGCGTTAAATCCAAATCTTTGCTCAAATAACCATGACAGAATTGATAATTCGTGCCATAAATATAGTCGCTAGTAGCAATAATCATATACAATTTCTGTTCATCCGCTAATTTTTTCATTATTTCTGTATATGTAATATTTTCATGATTAATAAACACTCCGATGCCCATCATAAGAAGAACCTTCCACGAACTTTCTACGCCCTTTAAGGCCATTATATCACCAACTGTATTGTCATCGATATGACTAGTAAATGCGGCTTTAGTATCTAACCCGTCAGCCCATTTATCGATATGCATTTTTTTATTTGGCACAAAAGTATCGTTTAATGTAGCCAATTTAATCATTGACCTGAGTGAATTTATTTCATTTGTAAGCTTTCCAATCTCACCTTTGCTTTCGATTTCTTCTCCACATTCTCTATTTAATTTTTTAGGGTCTTTTGATGATTTATTTCTCCCTTTAATGGACGAACCATTGTGAAATGCGGAAACACTATTCTGAACAGCATTATCAGAACGCTCTTTTATAAATTCAATTTCAGTCTCAAGCAAATGAAGTTTTTCATTTATTACATTATTATAATCGATTTTTTTCGTAATTTCATCCATAACAATAGCTGGAATATTTGCTTGTTGGATACAAAACTTTGCGATTTTTTCAATATCGTTTGAAATAAATATAGTTGGTCCATCTGTCAAAGTATATGCGTCTTTTGTAGTTACATAAGCGCCAGAGGTTCCTGCTGGTGTCTGATTTATTTTAGACGAATCTACAATTTGTTCACTAGCTAATCTAGACAAAGGCGCACCAGATAACTGTTTTGTGATAGGCAAAGGAGGTGGTGTAATGCCTGGGCCAATACTTCTAGATTTGGATATCTTATTTCCTTTATTATCAATTGTATCATTATTCACGATTCGTGGTTTTCTCGTTTGTATTAAATTTAGATAAATAGATGCCCACGATTCTTTCTTAATATTTTGTAAAAGTTTAATATAATAAATTTTTATATTTGTCATATTTACATCATTTAATGTTTCAAAATGTCTATTGACATTCATTTTTGAACTAGCAAAATTATTTTTATTCACAAATGTAATAAACTCAGTCACTTCTTTTAGGTCAAAGTATCTAAGCAAGGTTAAATAATTTTCGCAGTGTTTGGCTACCTTGACAGTTTCTTCGTAATTTTCATTAATATGATGCGGCAAAACCACATATCCATCTTTATTAATGATTGGAATTGATTTTTTACAATCATGGCTAACAATATTACAAATTTCAGCGGTAGGAAATTTCTCTAAGAAATTAGGAATTGTTTCTGTAAGCTCATTAAGTTTTGGCAATGTAGCCGAAGATAATACCACATTTGGTATCAAATTTTTTTTCCAATTTTGTCTAATGGTTACATGAAAATCATGTTGAGGGTAGTCAAGTGTAATTGTCGGTTCATCCCAATAAAATATTATATCCTCTGCTTTATTAAAAGCCAACATATAATACATTGCTGGCAAATATGATTTAATGTCGCAAATAATAATTTCTACATTATCTCCAACACTATTATCAACTTTTTTAATTCCGCCAGTGCGTTTATTTCTGGTAAATTCCTTGGCAGCAAAATAGTGTAATCGAATATCATCCGCACTAGAACAACCAAAAGCAAATGCGATTTTTTTATTTACTGAAATTGCTGCTCTTGCCAACGCTAATCCTACGTGTCTAGCAGCGCATACAAATATAATCTTTTTTTGTTCAGACAAAGCGACTGGTGTCATAGTTTTACCAGTTCCAGTAGGTGCCATATATAATATCAACTTAGGAGTAGACATTTTACATGCTGTAAAGATTTCTTTCTGATGCTCATAAAGAGACATGTCAGCATATTTCAACAATTTATCATTTTTCTCAATGAATTCCAACGCATTTTCTATAACAACTGATATATCTATACGTTCTTCAAATAAATGAAGAATTCGATTTGTTAATTCTATAACATGTCTATTTAATCTTGTTATATTATTTCTAATTAATTTATAGAGTGTATAATAGTGAAATGAGAATAATTTACTATTTGAATTTTCGCTTTTATAAGATACAATTTTTTCAATATAGTTAAGTAATGTAAATTCATACAGGTCATTCTTTTTAAGTGAATCATCTTCGAATCTTTCTAATCTAATTTTATCAGCAGAATTAATTTTTACATTGCTATCAATTTTCATCTTTTTATATTCCTTTTTATATTTTTCAATTTCCTTCTCAATCTTATCAGCCCTTTCACGAATATATTTATTATATAAATAATCTTCCATTTTCTCACTGTATTCTATCTTTAGAAATGTAAAGATAGAATTATTATTATTAATTCTAATATTAACATCATGATAACCTTTCTTTATGAGATTTAATACGTCAATTTCAGCTTTTGAAACTGCTATCTCAATAGAGTTCCATTCAGAACGATTTAGCTTTCTTTGATTTAAATCCATTGTTGGTGTAAGTATTTGATATTATACTCATATCTTTAAGTTTATTTTTAAAATCAATTTTTTTTAAAATTGAAACAAAATAATATAAATAAATTAACAGTATAATATCAACAATCCATCATGTCATACATTTATACTGTTGTTTCCATTGAAGGTAATATTGGTTCTGGTAAATCAACGCTTTTGGAAAATTTAAGAGCAAAATATGAAAGCAATGAAAATGTAATATTTCTAAAAGAACCTGTAGATGAATGGGATAAGATTAAAGATGAAAATGGCGTGACCATGTTAGAAAAATTTTATGATGACCAATATAAGTACTCGTTTCCTTTTCAAATGATGGCATATATTTCTAGATTAAAATTAATGCGTGATACTTTAATGCAACACAAAAAAGAGCCTATTAATGAGGATAAACATATCATAATTATTACAGAACGAAGTTTATATACAGATAAAATGGTGTTTGCGAAAATGCTATATGATACAGGTAAAATGGAATATATTAATTACCAAGTTTATTTAACCTGGTTTGAAACATTTTCAGAAGAATTTCCTGTGAATAAAATTATTTATGTTAAAACAAATCCATCAAAATGCCATTCTAGGATTATCATGCGTTCTAGAGATGGCGAAAGTAATATTCCATTAGAATATTTAGATAGTTGTTGTAAATATCACGATAATATGCTAGATATAAATTCAAGTGACTGCGTATGCCATAACCAACTCATTTTAGATGGAAATATTGATATTTATGAGAATAAAAATCAATCGCAAGAATGGATAAGACAAATTGATGATTTTATACATAATTAAATAAAATAATATTATATGGAACAGTCAAATAATAATACAATTATATTTACTATGGCAAGAATGAATCCGCCAACACCAGGACATTTAGCTCTAATAAAAACACTTATAGAACAAGCTATTCGGATGAATGTAAATAAAGTTTTTTTAATTTTATCGAAAACAAATGATAACAGTGACGACCCTATACCGTGTGATATGAATCCTTCTGAACCTAGTATCGCATTTAAAACAAGTGTTATAAATCCAATGGTAAATGTTTTAAAACAACATTTAATACAAACAATTATTAACAATGTTACAATGGATGAATCTTTAAAACATACAATTATTTCCAAAATACAAAATATTGAGGTTATTTTAAAATGTGTTCAAATTGTCCCAAAAGAGCCAGGTGTTAGACAACCTACACCATTTACGCCATTATACAATATTATAAATACAGATTTTAATGGAATACCAAATATAAATTTATTTATGATTGTTGGGGAAGACAGAGCAACTTTATTGGACAGTGTTGCTGATATTTTTTTTAAGAAAATAGAAAATGTTCATTCTATTGATGGAATTATTATGCCGAGAGAAGGAATGAAAGAATTCAAAGGGTTATCTTTAGACCAATTAAGAACATTAAATATGGAAACTGTTCCTGTAAATGCTTTTTCTGCTTCATTTGTTAGAAAAATTGTAAAATATGGTCTTAGAGACAAATTTAATGATATTTATAGACCCTATTTAGATGAAACATCAATTCAACAACTATATGATACCATTTCTCATGGTCAGCTTATGAAAGAACCAAAAAATAAAGGTGATGATAAAGTTGAAGTATCAAAGTATAAATATCCATTAGTTAAGGGTGGCAAAAGAAAACATACCAAACGAAAATTGAAATCAAAAAGGAAACAATACAAATTTAAAAATATAAATAAAAAACAACATAAAAGAACAATGAAACGATAATTTAATTTACATTTGATAATTAGAGATATAAATTAAATTGAATTTAAAATCAAAAAATATTAAGGAAATATAATCTAATATGAAAGTATTATCTTTGGCAATGCTAGTAAATCATGCTTTTAATTATGTAACTAGAACCTGTAAATTATTTAATATTGATGAATCTCATGCTTTAAAACATAGTATGGAAGTGTATAATGTAGCAAACAAAATATATGAATCAGAAGTAATGAAACATCCATATTTAAAAGAACAAAAAGAAATTATTTGTGTATCTGCTATTTTACATGATATGTGTGATAAGAAATATATGCCACAACATAATGGTGTCGGTTTAATAAAAAGATATATGGGTGAGTATATGCCTGAGGAAAATTTAAATACATTAGACAATATAATTTCAACAATGTCATATTCAACGGTAAAAGCAAATGGATATCCAAATTTAGGTGAATACCAATTAGCATATCATATTGTGAGGGAAGCAGATTTATTAGCAGCATACGATGTAGATAGGTGTATAATTTATGGTATGTATAGAGAAAATTTAGACTATGATAAATCATTTAAAAGAGCTATAGAATTATTTGATAATAGAATGTTTAAATATCGGAGTGATAAGCTGTTTATAACAAATTATTCAAAAAAAGAATCATTGAAATTACATAAAAAAGCGAAAAAAGATATAGAAAGTTTAAAATTAATATTAAAAGACTAAATCAATTACTAATGGGTAATGGTCAGAATCATATTTTCCGCAATATTCATCGTAGTCATGATAAACAAAAGTATTAACTATATTTTTTCTTATCAAATCAGTAGTTAATATATGGTCAATCATTGAATAATCCTTTTTAGAAGCAGTATTACAATTATTATCAGAATCCCACCAGTCACTGTAACGTTCATTTTGAACAATATTTTCAGAAACACTATGAAGAAGATATTGACCAGCATAATCACCGCTTGTGCCTTTTAATATATCAAGCACTTTTGATATTGGTTTATTATTATTCACGTCTAATACTTCACCATCATAATCATTAAAGTCACCAATCATAATTACTTCATATTCTTTGTTTATATATTCAAAAATAACCGTTTGTAAAATGGATGCTTGTGCTTCTCTCTGTGCGCATCTAGAAGGATCAGTTGGTATGGCAATTAAATGTGCTGAAATAAATGCTATATTTAGGCCATTAAATTTAAATTCGGTTATGTAATGCTTGCTAACTCCTGTCGAGCTTACAGAACCAGTATAACCGCAAGTTGAACCAGGAATAGGATAATTATATTTTAATTCTGTTCTAGATAAGCTCGTCAACGGGTCAACTCGGGTAAGCATTCCGACATTTTGTCCAGTTCCAGTGTCAGTGCCTTTTTTTAAGTAAGGTATATAGCTACTATTTAACTCATCCTTTAAAATGTTAAGCTCATCACATCCTTCTACTTCACAAAAATTGATTATATCTGGGTTAATAGCTTTTATTCTTTTGGATACGTAATCCATATGTGTTTTAGCTTCGCTATCATTTTTCCACGTGCAACCATCGCCTGGACAATTCATATTGCTATAATAATCTATAAATAACCATTCTACATTATACTGAGCAATACGTAACTTATTTTTATCTTGACGTCTATCACCAATGCTCGTAACTATAGGACATTCTGAATCCGCCAAAATTATATTCATAAATAAAGAAAAAATCAATATCAACCTTAACATTTATATTTACTTTACATAAAATATAAATATAAAATTGAGTTATTATTTTGTTAGTTATTTTATTATACTGTATAATATGTTACGCAAAGTGTTATCAAGACCAGTGCAGACCTATATCAAAATATATCCTGAATTAGGTTTCAAGTTACAATTTGATGGTTATAGCAAGACTATAAATGGAATATCATGGATTGGTACTGGTTCTGTTATATATCATAATAATCGTGAAATTTGGAATGGCAGTTTCTTTCTGAAAGATGACAGTCAATCAAATAATTATGCTGAATATATGGCGCTTATAATTGGGTTAGAAAAAGCAATTGATTTGGATATAAAATCATTGTTGGTTGAAAGTCATAGTAGTCTCATTATAAATCAAATGAAAGGACTGTATGACTGTAAATCATTAACTCTTATTAACCTATACAATACAGCTAAACAATTAGAGGACGAATTCGACTCAATGTATTTTAATTATATTCTAAAAGAAAATAATAAAAGAGCTACTTACTTGTCAAGCATTGCTGTAGATGATAAACAGGGTGTTTAATTAGTATTCTAATAAATGAACATTTAAGAGTTTATTTGGTTTAAATTTTAAAATATCCAACTCTTTTTTTGTAGTTGGGAATTCATTCTCTCCATAAATGTCTTGTAACATAAGCCATTCAAATAATCCTCCAGTATAAATAAAAACATTATAAAATCCTAATGAATTCAACTGATTATGTTTATCATATATTTTATCATCATTACAATTTTTTCCGTAAATAATAATTTTTACTTGTTTATTTCCAGTTTTTATAAATTTATTTATTATTTCTGTTTCTTTTTGGAAACTCGTTGTATTAGGTATTAAACAATCTTGTTCATTCTCATTTAATGTGTTAATTAAAAGATGAACCTCTGAATTTTTTATTACGTATTGAATATCTTCATAATTTATTTTTCTATTTGATTGTGAATTCCCCATTTATTTAAAAATAGTTAAAATATTTTTAAATATTAAACTTTAAAATATTAATTTTAATGAAATTGTACTACAATTTCAACTTCTTCTTTCTTAATACTTTTTGTAGCAGAAACGGACAACTCCTCGCGTTTTTTACGTGTCTTAGAATTATCTATAATATCTTTTCGTTTTGATGTGCTATTTCGGTTATTCATATCTTTCTCTATGGTGTCATAATTTTCTTCAATGTAATTAACGACACGATTTTCAATAGCCCATTTGAAAAAATTTAACTGTCCAATTGTAGTTTCTATACACGTTCCTGTTTTATAAGGAATACTTATTCTATCCCATCTACAAAACGGGTCAAACCTTTTTTTGCTATATGCTTTCAATTTAAGCTTATAATCAAAATAAACCTTAAATCTGCGAATTGGACTATTCGAATCTTCAATAGTGTATAAAGTATAATACTTCTTAGCATAGTTAGTAGCAAACCAATCAACAATTCGTAAAGATATTTTGGATTCACCTGTTATAATTTTTAGCATCCTAGTCAAATTATTTTCATCCTTGTAAAAATCCATTAAATTATTTAGCAACAATTCGTTTTGCGTAGTATAATTAGAAACAACACTCATTATGTTAAAATTTAAAAACTTATTTAAGTTGTTTATATTACATATTATAATTATCATTTTATAAAAAACTAAATATAATATATAATGACTAACTTATACAATAACATATTTGGACCTTTAGACAAAAACTCGTGTTATTATTTTTTATTTCTTACAGGGTTTTTCTTTTTTGTTTTAGTTTTATCTATTCTCTCTGAAATACTTTTTATATACTCAAATTTTAATAAATTAAACTTTAGAATACTTTCAACTGGATTTTTATTTTTATTTAACATTTTTATTGCTTATTTTGTAAATCGTTTATTATACACAATATGTAGTAAATCACTAGTTTAATTAATTTTCGTTTGTGCTAGTAACACGGTCTGAAGTTGTATTTACAGGTTTTAAAAATTGGTCTCTAATTGCTATATCATTAACATAATCACTTTCACCTAAAAAAGGGTTAAATCCCCTTTGTTGAACCATTTCTCTATCAGCAATTTTTGAATCTAAATCTTCCCTCTTATTTGATGATTTAAATCCTACTCCAGAGAGACTTTGATTTAAAATATCCCATGTATTTTCGTCATGGTTTAAGGATGATTCATACGCAGTTCTCTCTACTTCTTTGCTAAAATGAATATTTTCATTATCGTTAATATTTTTTACTCTTCTAGACCTTTCATATGGTTCTCCTTTTGTCCATTTCCATTCCATACTAATAATATATTTTTTAAATATTATTAATAAACTTAATATTTAGTAATCTTCCCTCACAATATTTAATTGTTTAGTAAATAAAAATTTTTCATCTGTTATTCTTTTTCTTTTTAAATTACATTCTAAACAAGCTAAATGAAAATTATCATTATTATGCCCTTTATCATTATTAATTCTATCAACAGACCATTGTTTCATTTCTCTCGATAAATCATATAATACTGACATTTCACAATTACAATATCTACATTTTAATTCACACTCAATCATTTTTTGCATAACTGATTCAAATGTTAAAAAATTAATGGCCTCAAATCTTTTTTTAATAATATCTTGTTGTTTGTAACTAGCTATTTTTTTATTTATTTCTTGTATTATTATTTTTGATATATCATCTAGATGAATGAAATTATTTTGAATGATTTCATTTATAGCTTTAATTTGATATGTATAATTATAATATTCTTCTGAAAACGCCCATTTCTCTGATACCATACGTTTTTTAGAATTTTTTTCTTCTTTATTATTTGTTATTAATTTTTTTATCATATATCTATTGTTAGTGCCTGTTATATTTATTTGTCTTGATTCTTCCATAAGATAACTTATATTAGTAAATTATATTTAATATAATTATATTTATTATATTTATTGTTTAAATGATATAAATATTTTTCAATAAATAAATACTTTGCGAAAGTAAGTTAAAATTATCATTGTATATAATTATATAAATATGGAAGAATCTAACAAGAATGAAGAATCTAACAAGAATGAAGAATCTAACAAGAATGAAGAATGCCAAGAACTTAAAAATATTAAGTATAAAACAATGTTATTAAATGGTAATCCATTAAAAGAAACAAAATCAGCAAATGACCTTTCAAATCTCGAAATATTTTTAGAGAATGAAAAAACAAATAATAGTAACGAACCTTGGTGTAAATTAAATAAAACAGTTAAAACAAAAAAAATAATCGAATATATTGAAATATATAAAAAGGAAAAAAATCTTGACGAAGAAGAGTGTAAATTATTATTTATGTTTTTGAAAGATAGTATTGATAGAAAAAAACTTCAAAGAGTAAAAGATGTTGTCTATGATAAGGTTAATGGAATAATTAAAGAAATACCAGCATTAACTTATACAAAATCAAATAAACATTTTACATTAAAAAATATAGATAAAAGGGTTTCGACATTGAAGTCTCTTGCTACTATAAATCCTCAAAAACCTATCAAAAATAAAATTTCGATACCTGAAAATGTCGTTTCTCATTGTGATTTATAGATTTACACTAATTGTATTAAAAACAAATACATATTATATATAGTATGTTTATTTCAGAATTAGAAGATTTGAAAGATATTCTTGAAGAATTAATATTTCAAGATGAACCATCTATATTTACAGAAGAATACACTCTAGAACTTATTGAAACCGCAATTCATTTAATGGATATTTTTATGGATGAAAACCCAACAGCTATAACAGAACCAGATTTTCATGAAATTCTTCTTGAAGAAATTAAAGATTTTTTTTATATTCAATTGGAAGAACATATTCTTGAAAGCGAATACATTGAAGATGATATGAATGATTTATTAGAAGATGCGTTTGATATTTTTATTAGCACATTTCATCATGAAAGGTCGGTGGACAATTTTACGAATGATATACAGCAGCTTTTAGAAGAAGAACATGATATTATTAAAGAAAAAATTGACAGATTGCGCAATATTCCACAACCAACTCAAAGAACCCCTGAATGGTATCAATTTCGTCACAATTTAATAACAGCAAGCAACGCATATAAAGCATTTGAAACTCAATCAACAATAAACCAACTTATTTACGAAAAATGCCAACCATTAAAAACAAATTTTGAAGACCCTGAAGAAGTTAAAATGGTAAATGTAAATACCTCATTACATTGGGGACAAAAATATGAACCTTTATCGGTATTGATTTATGAGAGTTTATACAATACAAAAGTAGAGGATTTTGGTTGTATTCAACACCCAACTTACAACTTTATAGGTGCGTCACCAGATGGTATTAATATTGATAATAAGTCCGACCGTTATGGTCGTATGTTAGAAATTAAAAATGTGGTAAGTCGTGAAATTAACGGAATACCAAAAAAAGAATATTGGGTTCAAATGCAACTGCAAATGGAAGTATGTGATCTCGATGAATGTGATTTTTTAGAAACAAAATTTATCGAATATAATGATTATGATAGTTATAAAGATGATATTATGACGGAGGGAAAAATGAAAGGCATTATAATTTATTTTCATACAAAAGAAGGCAAACCTTTTTACTCTTATAAACCACTTAATATAATTAAAGAAGAAGATATATCCGTATGGGAAGATGATGTGATTTCATTATACCAATCAGAACCATATAATTACACATATATCAAATTCATTTACTGGAAACTTGAAAAAATTAGTTGTGTTCTAGTATTGAGAAATTATGAATGGTTTAAAAATAATATTAAACAGCTTGAAACTGTATGGAAAACAATTGAAAAAGAAAGGGTTACTGGTTATGAACATAGAGCTCCTATAAGAAGAACAAAAACAAATATACCGTCTAAACATTCCGAAAATTCAATATCACAAGGTTGTTTTCTCAAATTTAATAATATTATTAAAGTTGATACTGAAGTTAAAAATACTATATAAATTTCAAAATCATTCAATACAAAATATTCGAAACAGATGTTCTAAATGGCAATAAATTTTCATCTGTTGTAAAATATCCAATACGTGTTCCTGAGGTAGGATTTACAGGAGGCAATTGTTTTACATAATTTGAATGTATTTGTCTCTCTTTATATAATGCCCCACACATTGATGCGGGCATACATGTTCCTTCGTCTGGATTATTTGGATACTTAATATTATTTGTTATTTGAGCATAAGACCCTAATTTAAATATGGGATAATGCCACCAAATCTCGTTGGATGTATTATTAGATATTCCATTAATACTAGTTCTAGGATAAAAATCCTGGACTAAAACATCTTTTTGTGCTGATGGAAATGCGCCCATTGCTCCGTCTAAAGCATAATTTGAAAATCCTTCACTTTTTTTAAATGTTTCTATAATATTGAAAAAAAGTGGTAACCCAATAGACAATACTAAAATAAGGACTAAGAATACTATTTGGTTCATATATATAATTAATATTTTTATTGTGTATAACAAATATTAATAATATTAATGTATTGAACAAACTTAAAACTATTTACTAATATAAAATAATGGACAATTTAACTGAAATGCGTGTAACTAAACGTAATGGAATGCTACAAGATATTTCATTTGATAAAATTTTAACAAGAATTAAAAATTTAGCGCAAGAGGCAAATATAAACATTAATTTTTCTTCGCTTGCTATGAAAGTAATTGACCAATTATATGACACAATACCAACAACCAAAATTGATGAGCTTGCTGCTGAACAATGTGCATCTTTATCTACAAATCATCCAGACTATTCTAAGTTAGCATCACGTATTGTAATATCAAATCATCAAAAAAACACAGACCCTATTTTTTCAAATGTAATGGTTTCTTTATATGAATTTACAAATACTCATGGAATTAATAAACCGCTTATATCTCAAGGACTATATGATTTTGTCATAGCTTATTCAACCGAGTTAAACACAATGATTGACCATAATAGAGATTATTTAATTGATTATTTTGGATTTAAAACATTAGAACGCGCTTATCTATTTAAACTTGGTCAAATTGTTGTAGAAAGACCACAGCATATGTGGATGCGTGTTGCTCTTGGAATTCATGGAAATCTGAATAATAAAAATAGCCTTCAATTAGTAAAGGAAACATATGACCTTATGTCATTAAAATATTTTACGCACGCAACACCGACACTTTTTAATGCTGGAACACCTAGACCACAGCTATCTAGTTGTTATTTAATTGCTATGGAAGATGATAGCATTGATGGAATCTTTAATACATTAAAGGATTGTGCTCATATATCTAAATGGGCAGGAGGCATCGGACTACACATTCACAATATTAGGGGAAAAGGAACTCATATTCAAGGAACAAACGGAACGTCAAATGGATTGGTTCCCATGCTTCGCGTATTTAATAATACTGCTCGATATGTTGACCAAGGAGGAAATAAGCGAAATGGTTCTTTTGCCATTTATTTGGAACCTTGGCATGCTGATATTGAAGATTTCTTAGAAATGAAAAAAAATCATGGTGATGAAGAATTAAAAGGTCGTGACCTATTTTATGCTCTTTGGGTATGTGACCTTTTTATGGAATGTGTTAAAGAAAACGGGAAATGGTCTCTTTTTTGTCCTCATGAATGTCCTGGTCTTTCTGATGTGTATGGTGATAAATTTAAAGAACTATATGAAAAATATACAACTGAGGGAAAACCACGCAAAATAATAAATGCTCGGGATTTATGGTTTAAGATTTTAGATTCACAAATGGAAACGGGGACTCCTTATATTTTGTATAAAGATGCCGCAAATAAAAAATCTAATCAACAAAATCTCGGAACAATTAAGAGTTCAAATTTATGCACTGAAATTATAGAATATTCAGACTCAAAAGAAACAGCTGTTTGTAATTTGGCTTCTATTGCGCTTCCTGCTTTTGTTAATGAAGAAACCAAATTATTTGATTACGCTAAGCTTCATAAAGTAACAAAAGTTGTAACTAATAACTTGAACAGAGTAATTGACATTAATTTTTATCCAACTGAAAAAACAAAAAGAAGTAATTTATTACACAGACCTATTGGAATTGGTGTTCAGGGATTAGCAGATGCTTTTATTATGATGGACATTCCGTTTCATTCGGAAGAAGCAAAAGAAGTAAATAAATTAATATTCGAAACTATTTATCACGCTAGTTTAGAAAAAAGCAATGAGCTCGCTATTCAAATTAAAAATGAATTTGGTGTTTATAATAATTTAAACAGTTCAATGATTTATAGTAGTTATGAATCATTAAAATATGGACTTAGGTCTCAACATTGTGGTGCATATAAGTCATTTGAGGGTTCGCCAGCATCAAAAGGAATTCTCCAATTTGATATGTGGGGAGTTACACCTAGCGATAGATATGATTGGGCAGCTTTAAAGAAATCTATTGTTGAACATGGGTTACAAAATTCACTACTTGTTGCGCCTATGCCAACAGCTTCTACTTCTCAAATTCTTGGATATAATGAATGTTTTGAACCATTTACTAGTAATTTATACAGTCGTCGCACTCTAGCAGGTGAATTTGTTGTTGTAAATAAATATTTAATGAATGAACTTATTAAACTTGGATATTGGAATGAAACTATTAAAAATAATATTATTGTTAATAAAGGTTCTATTCAACAGTTAGATTTTTTGCCACAGAATATTAGAGATAAATATAAGATTGTTTGGGAAATACCTATGAAACATTTAATTGATATGTCAGCAGATAGAGGGGCTTTTATTTGTCAAAGCCAAAGCCTTAATTTATGGGTTGAAGATCCATCATATAGCACTTTAACTTCTATGCACTTTTATTCTTGGAAAAAAGGTTTAAAAACTGGAATTTATTATTTGAGAAGAAAAGCCAAGCATCAAGCCCAACAATTTACTATTCAACCAGAAACTATAAAATCTACATCAGGTAATGACGACATTTGTGAAAGTTGTTCTGCTTAAATATTTTCATTTCATATTTAGGAAATAAAAATATGAAATAATCAAAATTAGAATATATATATATATGGTGGTATTTAATACAATACAAAATACTTACAGTACGCGAACTCCTAGTAGTAGTTCTAGTTCTACACCATCTGGCACAAGTAGTGTTATACAAGCACTAAATAATACAACACGGGGTCCTGTGAATGCTTCATTATCTACAGCACCAGTTTCAAGTTCACGTGTTTTTAGTGTTATAAATACAACAGGAATAAGTGGATATCCTGGAGATACGGGAGATATAGGAGATATAGGAGATATAGGAGAACAAGGTGTTCGAGTAATAGGAACTAGAGGTATAGCTGGTTCGTTTGGTTCACAAGGGTTACCAGGATTTATGGGACCACAAGGTGCAGCAGGACCAAGAGGCCCACAAGGATATACAGGAGCTATAGGACCTACAGGAACTATAGGACCTACAGGAGAAAATGGTGCCACTGGTTCTCAAGGTGATATTGGTCCTCAAGGTGCTACTGGTTATCAAGGCGCTACTGGTTATCAAGGTGTTACTGGTTATCAAGGCGCTACTGGTTCAATTGGTGCTACTGGTGCTACTGGTTCAATTGGTGTCACTGGTTCTAAAGGTGCTACTGGTTCAATTGGTGCTACTGGTTCTCAAGGTGATATTGGTCCTCAAGGTGCTACTGGTTATCAAGGCGCTACTGGTTATCAAGGTGTTACTGGTTATCAAGGCGCTACTGGTTCAATTG
>Ga0114960_10001897_pt1 | contig 16589 bp, 13 predicted proteins | sample C_130625_MF_Meta_FD_92637 | JGI IMG/M metagenome (GOLD analysis project Ga0114960, IMG submission 92637) | Freshwater microbial communities from Lake Croche, Canada to study carbon cycling - C_130625_MF_MetaG | ecosystem: Environmental > Aquatic > Freshwater > Lake | place: Lake Croche, Canada... | reverse complement strand
GGGTCAAATCTAATTAAATAAAATTATAATTAAATAAAATTATAATTAATTAAAATAAAGAAATGTTTGTCTCATTATGTATCTACCTATATTCATCAGGTTAAAAAAATCCCAAGACCCCTCAAATCTTAAACTAAAATGTAATAATAATTAATAAAAATTACATCCTTTTGCTATAGGGGACCTATTTTCCAAAAATAGAAACAAAATACCATAAATTTTAAAATCATTAGGTCAAAAAATCCGCAGGGCTTTTTTATTTTCTAAACTTTTTCAGCAGCACAAGTGTAATATAAATCAAATGTATATCACAGGCACAGTATCAGATTTTGAAACAAGGCTTCACGAACTCGCAATCAGCGGGGCAGATTTACCCATTTTCTTAACTGAGTGCAGGGGATACACAGGCACTGGCGCTCCTTCTTCTGGTGCGCCTGCTTCTGGCTTAACAGGCCGCTGGAACAGAGAATTCGCAATAAAGTTATATCAGATATCTGGCTTGAGTGATTATTACTTAACAGGCGCAATTTAATCATTTATGGCCAAACACCATATGAAAAAAAACAAAAACAAAGCTAAAGACCAATCTCCATATGTTTATCAAGACGACAAATTCAAAGGCAAGCTCCAATTCAAGAACAAAATCCAGTGGACAGAAAAGCAAAAAAAATTCATTGACTTAGTCTCCAATAAAGAAGTTAAACTCATTTTCATAAAAGGTCCTGCAGGTTCCAGCAAGTCTATACTTGCAGTCTATGCTGCCCTTTTGATGCTTGACCAGAAAAAAGTATCTGAAATCATGTATGTCAGGTCAGCAGTGGAAAGCTCCGAATCAAAAATGGGCTATTTGCCAGGAACCAATGAAGAGAAAATGGCCTTTTACAATTTACCATTTGAAGACAAGCTGCACGAATTGCTGCCCTCCAATGATGTTGAATCATTAAAAAAACAACAAAAAGTCACTTGCTTTTCAACCAACTTTGCCCGTGGCATGAGCTGGAATGCCAAAGCCATCATTATGGATGAGGCGCAAAACTCCTCACGAAAAGAAATTGTGACCATTTTAACTAGGTTAGGTCAGTTCTCCAGATGCTTTGTATTGGCAGACCCACTCCAGACTGACCTTGCTCATGGCAAAGGCGGCGGATTTGAGGAAATCTTTGCATTGTTTAATAATGAAGAGAGCCGCGAAAAAGGCATTTATACCTTTGAGTTTGGGGAAGAAGATATCATGCGCTCAGAGCTTGTTAGATACTTGGTTAAAAAGTTCAATCAATTACCAACTAAAAAGATTTGATATTTTTTAGCAAGTCTTCTTTTTTAATCAATTTAGATCTGCCGTTCTTTATTGAAAGAAGGTATTCTACTTGTGCAGAGTCATTTTCTTTTGCAAACTTGAGAATATCAGACACTTTTCTGCATACCACAAAGTCCATACTAACTGCATTATAGTTTGCATTTGGTTCCTTGTAAGCATTATCAATAAGTGAACCATTGGCGTCATTTGGGTTGGAAACATATACATGATTCCATAAAATACAAACATTTTCATCAAAATAATAATACCCCTTGTATTTGTCGATTTTGTCCATAAATATATCTGCCGCTTCTTCCAAATTACTCTCTTTTACTATGAAATTGCTATTGGAATGATGTTTTATCAGGAGTTCTTGGCACTTGACAAAAAAGTCAACTTTTTCTTCTTTTGATAGGGGATAAAATAGATTTGGCATAAAATTGTGTAAATTTTTAATAAATAGCTGTCTTTCTATTATAAAATAAATTAAATATGAGTATAAAAAATAAATTTTGTCATCATTGCGGAATAAAACTTGTTCCCACTGCAAAATTCTGTCCAGACTGCGGAACATCTCAATCTTCTTTGGGTTCAAAGCCTCCAGTTGAAGAAGTGGTAGAAGTTAAACCAAAAAAGAAACCACAATCAACTTTTACTCCAGTATCAAGGGGAGAAGGAGATGATGACGATGATGATAGTTACATTGATCATATAGATCATTTGGATATTTCCATGTCTGCATTGGAAATAGATTATATCCGACAAGACAATCCATCAAAAGAAAGCTTTGGCAACATAGTTCAACAAGGCGCATCACTGCCTCAAAATGCAGAAAACTTTACAAGAGGTGCCCCGCCACAAGTTGATCAGCAAGCCTTTTTACAACAATTCAAAAATGAGGCTGGCTCATTAAGACAAAAATAAAATGAGCAAAATGAAACGTCCCAAATTCGAAGACTGTTTGGGTTTAATCAATCAAGAAATAATAAAAAGAAAATCAAAATGGAGCTTATCTTCAATAGCTTGGATGGATTACGATGACGTTTCTCAAATCATTCGCTTCCACATTTACCAAAAATGGAAACAATACAATCCCGAAAAACCTTTGCAGCCTTGGGTCAGCATCATTATAACCAATCAGCTTCGCAATTTAATTAGAAATCATTATACAAATTATGCACGCCCTTGTTTAAGGTGTGATGCTGCAGTTGATAGTGATGGCTGCAAGATATACAAAGAGCAATGTGATGCATGCCCCCTGTTTGCTCATTGGAAAAAATACAAACAACCTGCCACATTTGTTAAACTGCCTGTCTCTATAGAAAATCATAACTATGAAGTATATGAAATTCCAGACAATAACAATTACGGAATAGAAGACATAAAAAAGCTACATGAAGTAATGAAAAAAATATTAAAGCCAATAGAGTATCAAGTATACAAAGGCTTGTATATTGACCACGAAGAAGAGTCTGTTGTTGCAAAAAGATTAGGCTTCATTTCTAATGAAAAAGGTCGCACCCCAGGATACAGGCAAATAAAAAACATCACAAAGTCAATTATCATTAAGGCTAAGGAATACATAGAAAAAGAAGGCTTAGATTAATATGGAAAATTCTCCAGAAATAGATTCTCTTACTCCAGAGCAAGAGAAACAAATGATGGATTTTTGGAACAAGACCCCAGAAAGTCCACCAGGGTTAAAAGAAATTACAAAAGAGATATTTGGCGGCGACTTTGATGGCAGAAGCGCCCAAGGTCGTGCAGTAAAAAAATCTTTATCCAAGTATAAACTAAAAGCTAGGGCAACAAGCGATTACATCCCCAGAACAAATGAAATACAATTGAGTGAAGAGCACAGGCAATTCATTATCAATCATGTTTCTACAATGAACTCGCTTGAAATTGCCAAAGCCGTTTTTCAAAATTCAAGTCTTACCAATCTAAATGCAGAAACCCGCGCAGTAAATGAATTTATAAAAACTCTTGACACAAGGGTAATTTATAATCAAGCACAGAATGATGATATCCCATCTGAGAATTATCAACCTCCTGCAACCATTGAAAAAGTATTGAGAAGAGTAAATAGATATGTAAACTGCTCCCTTGATAAAGAAAATTTAAAAAACCATCAAAGAAAAGGCTTAGAAGCTCTTATCAATTACTTGCACACATTTCGCTTCATCAAACAAATGAATACATTTGATAGCGAGGATGACAGAACACTTTGTGAAGATGCCTTTATCCGCTATACCTATGATAAGCCCGATTTAAATCAAGAAGAAGTTGACCAATACATCGAATTATCAAATCAAGTTGTGCAAGGATTCAAAGTTTTGCGCCGCAGCGAAAGAATGCAGTTTGCTCTTGAACAGGTAACTGGCAATGACCCAGACACAATGAAAGTTTCTATGGGACTGGTGGAAGCAATTGGTAAAGCCAGTACTGAATATGACCAATGCATCAAGCGCCAACAAAAACTACTTGATGATTTGAAAGAAAAAAGAAGCACGCGCCTTTCAAAACAAATTAAAGAAAATGCATCTATCTTGAACCTTGTACAGATGTGGCGAGACGAAGAAGAGCGCAAAAAAATGATCAAGTATGTTCAAATTGAACAAGATGCAATTGCCCAAGAGGTTGAAAAACTTACCAGCATGGATGAAATCAAAGCTAGAATACTTGGCTTGAACAAAGACGAAATATTGAATGGATAATCTATGAGTCTTATTTGTAAAATCTGCGCAAAAAGTTTTGAGAATGATACTTCTTTGCATCATCACTTAAAGGCTCATAAAATTAGACAAACAGAATACTATCAAACTCATTTCCCTAGAAAAGATAGGTATACTGGTTTAATAATTAAATATAAAAACAAAGAGCAATATTTTTCTGCTGACTTTAATTCAAAAGCATCATTAAAGGGGTGGCTAATGTCTATTCCCACCGAACTCGCAAAAGATTACATTAGAAATATTTTAGTCAAACGAAAAGAAAAAGGTAAATTGAAATATGCCCCAACTCAAGTTGAGTTAAAGACAATGATGATGCCAGGAATCAAGTATATAACTGAACGGTTTGGATCTTATTCTAATTTATGTAAAGAGATTGGCTTGGAAATTCGTTTTTCTTCAAACAAGTTAGATGAAAAACAATTCAAGGATGTCTCAAAAAAATTTATCTTTACTGATTCAAGAGAACAAAAAGCTTTGGAGTTTGACAACCGAACAAGGGTTCAGGGCATGTCTTTTGGAGACTATAGAATGAAGGGGTCTTCAGTTTATATAGAAAGAAAATCTGTTGGAGATGCATGGGGAACATTAACTGGAGGATATGAGAGGTTTGAGCGTGAGATAATTCGCGCAAAAGAGGCGGATGGATATTTAGTTATACTTGTTGAAAGTCCTTTTTCTAGTTTAGAAAAGTTTCCGCTTCAAAGACAGGTGGCTGGCAAGATAAAGATACCAGTAGAATTTTTATATCATAACATTAGAGATTTGATGCAAAAGTATACGCATATACAATTCTTATTTGTTAATGATAGGGAGGAATCAAGCAGAGTAATTCAAAAACTATTCTCTGCTGATGAACAAGTTAAAGATGTTGACCTTCAACTTCTCTATGATTTAGGAAAACTATAATGTGGTACTCTCCCGAAAAATATAAAAAAGAAGTTCTTGATGTAAACAAAGAGTTTGCATTATTGACTGGGGATCTTGATGAAAAGATTGCAAAGATTACTCTTGCAAGATTTCTTTATCGCAACATTGGTTTTACTACAGAGTTATTAACTGGAACAAAGCTTTATCCTGACCAAATTATTAACATCAAAGGAATGTTAAATAGTAATTATACCATGTGTGTTTGGGGTCGTGGTCTTGGTAAGACTTTTTCTGCGGCAATGTTTTGTATTTTGCAATGCATCTTTTTTCCAAAATCAAAAATCTTAATTGCTGGACCCACATTCAGAACAGCAAGATTCATCTTTAATCATATTGAAAAGATGTGCGATAGTCCTGGAGCTAAATTACTTTTTCAAGCAATGGGAGCCAAGTCAAAAAGAAATGACGAATTCCGATGGAACATAAATGGTGGAGAAATTGTAGCTATCCCATTGAATGGCGAAAAGATTCGTGGTTTCCGCGCCAATGTTCTTGTTATTGACGAGTTCCTATTGATGAATGAGGAAATTGTTGAAAAAGTCTTGATGCCATTCCTTTTGGCTCCACAAGATATTGATGAGCGCCAAACCATTCGTCGCAAAGAAGATGAATTAATTAGAAGGGGCTTATTAAAAGAAGAAGAAAGAATGGTGTTCCCAAATAAAGCAAAGTTCATTGGACTTTCTTCAGCAAGCTATACTTGCGAGTTTCTTTATAAGAAGTATGATGAATTTGTTAAAAAGATTTATGCGCCCGATATGACAGAAACTGGAGAAAAGTATTTCATTAGTCAATTAGCTTGGAATGCTATTCCTCCAGACCGTATTGATAAATCTATTATTCAATTGGCAAGCAGCAATGAATCTAATGCGGCAACTTTTAAAAGGGAATATGGGGCACAATTTATTGATGGGTCAGATAGTTACTTTTCAATGAAGAAAATGCTAGAGTGTAGTATTCCTGATGGCGAATCACCCTCTATTTTGTTAAAAGGCAACAAAGATAAGAAATATCTAATAGCAATTGACCCAAACTTCTCCAATTCTCCAACTGCTGACCATTTTGCCATGTGCGTAGTAGAAATAGATGAAGGAAAGTGCTCAGGAACAGTTGTTCATAACTATGCCAAAGCTGGTAAAGATTTAAAAGACCATATCAAATACTTTTACTATATTTTAAAGAATTTTAATATTGAAATGGTCATTATTGACTATGCTGGTTATCAATTCCTTGAAGCTGCAAATGAAAGCGAATGGTTAAAGAAAGAAAAGATTGAGATCAAAGTATTTGAATTCTATGCTGAAAAAGATGGGGGAGAATTAGAAGATCAATTAAAAATAGCCAGAAGGAGCCTCAATAAAGAAATCCATAGAATAGCTTTCACTCAGTACTTTACAACAGATTTTATTAGAAAAGGTAATGAATGGCTACAAGGTTGTATTGATTATAAGAAAATATGGTTTGGATCTAATATCAAGGCTGATGAATCCACATTTGATAAAACTGTATCCACAAACTTTGATAATGATCTACAATTAGTTGATGAAGAGTGCCTTGGGGACTTTATTGATGAGCAAGAAGTATTAATGAGGCAAACAAAGTATCAATGTGCATCAATTGAAGTTAAATCTACTGCCAAAGGCACCCAAAGCTTTGATTTGCCCCAAATAATGAAAAGAGACAACTCTTCTTCAAGAATGAGAAGAGACTCTTATACTGCCTTAATGTTGGCTTGTTGGGGCTTAAAATGCTACCATGATATAACCAGAGTGCAAGAGGAAGAATCTCAATCCAGTTTTGAACCTATTTTGCTTTAAAAAGTGTAATTACCATTAGTTTGTAATTATAATAATACGGAGCAAGGAATAAAAAAATGGATAGTACAATTAGGTTAAGACAATTAAATCAACCGGAACTTTCTGGCTATATAGTCAGCGTTTTTGCTGCACAGTCGCAACTTAACACTTCTGGAAACATTGTTCCATCTGGTTCTGGAGTTTATAATCTTGGTTCCACATCAAATTATTATAAAAATGTATACTCTAATGGCCTCACACTCCCTTCTGGCAGTGGAATTCAAATTGGAAGCTCTTTCGTTACTGCTTTTACTTCTGGTGGTGCGGGAGTTGTCAAGATAGATAACTATACAATTGTCTCTTCTGGCAATTTTATATCAATTCAAGGACCACAAGGTATCCAAGGTCCAAGTGGCGCCACAGGCATTACTGGAGCAACTGGAACCAGCATTACTGGTGCAAGTTATAGTGGTAGTACATATAGACTGTATCTACAATTATCAAATGGAACAACTACAGGAGTCTATATACCTCCTTTAAGTGGCGCAACAGGAATCAGTATAACTGGATTTTTTCAAAGTGGCAGTATTATTTATCCTCAATTTGACAACTTCAGAGGAACTGGTAGTGCAATTTATTTACCCAGCGGTGCTCAAGGAATACAAGGTCTTCCTGGAACTGTAACTTTTGATTATTATTCTGGACAAGCTCCCAATACAGGAAGTTATACTGAAGTTAATTTCCCAAGTGGAGCATATATTTTAGATTATTATGATTCAAGCGTCTTCCCAGCAATATCTTTGATGAGGGGAATGACTTACACAGTTAATCTTTCTGGATTAAATACCCATACAATTAATGAAGAAGATTATTTGTTATTGAGTGGATCTTTGACTGGCACAACTGTTCCAACTGGAATAATTGGAGGTCAAAGCAATTACTATTCAGATTCTGTTAATGGAACAGGATATTGGCGTTTGGCATTTTTTGATAAAGATTCTCAAGTTGGAATTTATTCAGGTCAATATGCTGATGAGAATACTTTTTTAACTGACTTCTCTAACAATGGAAGGGCAGTCAAAAATGATGAAGTATTTGGTTCATATTACTATCCAGACTTATATAGAACAAGCTTAACTTTTAATACTAGATTCACTGCCCAAAATCAATATAAATATGGCTTCATTGTCTATTCTTTGCAAGATCAAGTAATGACTGAAGATTCTTTTACAAATGCTTATTCTTTTGCAATCATTACTGGAGATGCATATGTTTCATCTGGCGTTGGTCCAATTGGTCCACAAGGTATTCAAGGAATTCAAGGGGCAGTTGGTCCAGTTGGTCCAATAGGGCCAACTGGTCCACAAGGCGATAATGGCGCAGATATTGTTGCTATAAATCAAGGAGTTTATGAAATACAATTTGTATTCTCTGATGGCTCTACATCACCTTGGATTACTTTACCAGCAGGAGGTCCAGCAGGACCAAGTGGCGCAACTGGTCCAGCAGGTTCATTAACAAATTATTTCAGTGGCGAATATTTAAATACAAATACATATAAACAAAACGACACTGTCTCAAGAATTGGTTCTTCCTATATCTATACTGGTAGCTCTCCCACGGCTGGTAATCCACCAGAAAGTGGTATTTATTGGCAACTACTAGCAATGAGTGGAGCAGTTGGTGCAACAGGAGCAACGGGATTATCTGGAGTGGCAGACAGATACAGTACTAGTTTTTATGTTCAATCTGGTTTCCCTACTGGGGTTGGATCTTATTTAAATGGAATTACTGGTATAACTGTAAATGGAACTGGATTAAGTGGAACAGGAGCAAGATTTTTAACTGGTCAACTTGTTTCATTTAGAAACTCTGGTCTTGTTGGTTATTCTTATACTCCATATCAAAGCATTATACTTTCATCCAATTCAGTAACAAATTCTTATTGTTTTGGAACAGTAAGCTCATATAATCCAACTAGTGGAATTTTAAGCTTTACAGTTTCTTCTGGTGGTACTGGAGTTGTTAATTCTACGATATCTGGTGGATATTTCCTATGGTATAATTATAATAATGCTATAGTTAATCTGGGTGCCAATCTTATGTCTGGCAGTCCAGGACCCCAAGGTCCAATTGGTCCTCAAGGCCCATCAGGACAGCCCTCATTATTAAGAAATTCAAGTTATGTGGTAGCAAATTATGATAATGGAACAGGTATTCTTCTCCAACCGTCTGGTTTAGATGTATTTAATATTATAATTAGTGGAAATGGAACTCAATATCCTGGAGTTAATAAAATAGGAATAGATTTTGATTGGACATATTTTAATACTGGAAAATGCGTATTGTTAAAAGTTAGAAACTTAGGCGTTCCAAATGGCAATCTTGAGCCATCATTATTTTATTTTTCTGGCTATAGTACCAATAGAATAAAATGGCCAAATGATATTTTTACTTGCCCAAATGGAGGACAAGTATTTATTTATTCAATATTAAGATTTGCGGATGATGTAGATAATCAAATATCTTGTTTTGGGACATATACAAATCCCTATACATATTAATATAAATTTATGAAAAAAAAGAAACAATTAGAAAAATTAGAAATGATTGGCGCACAATCATCTGATTCTTCTTTAAATTCAAAGAAGGCAACCAAAAAGACAAACAAAAAAAGTAAACCCTTTGAGCCAGAGATGGTTGCTGAAGCTTCATCTAATGGCAACGATGGAATGCGCCGAGATGTAGCTGGGTCAATTGAAAGAACAGATCGTTTTAAAAATATTGATGATGGTCTTGTTCCTTTCCGCAACTCCAACGCTATCTATGGGCCAAGTAAATCTGCTGTTGACATTCGTGATGCAGTTATTCTTTGCCAGAAGTGTTATTATAATTTTGCTCTTTTTCGTAATATCATTGATTTGATGACAGAATTTTCAATTGATAATATCTATTATAAAGGCGGTACAAAACAATCCAGAATATTCTTTGAAGCTCTTTTTAAGAAGATTAACATTTGGGATTTGCAAGATAAATTTTTTCGTGAATATTATCGCAGTGGCAACGTCTTTATTTATCGTTTCGATGCAGAAGTTAAGCCTAATGATATTAGAAAATTAGTCCAAAGCATGGCTGCTCAAAAAGATCCATTTGCTTCAAAAAGAGTTACCCCAATTGGCGACCCAATTCTTGATCAAAATAGAATTATTGGAGACCCAGGATTGGACAAAAATAATAAAATGGGCTATCCAACTGGATACCCAAAAGATGGAGACGATAACCCCTTGCTTCAACAAGGAGACATTAAATTAGAGATAGAGCCAATGAAGATGCCAGCAAGATACATTATCTTGAACCCTGCTGATATCAACATGTTGGGCACAGCCAACTTCTCATATGGTATTTATTATAAAATTTTAACTGAATACGAAGTTTCAAAACTTCGTAACTTACAAACTGAAGAAGATATTGAAGTATTCAATTCTTTACCAACATTTACAAAAGATCAAATTCGTGCTGGTGTTCGCAGCGTATATATTCCCTTGGATACAAAAAAGGTTAAGATTGTCTTTTATAAAAAACAAGACTATGAACCATTTGCTGTTCCCATGGGTTATCCAGTATTAGAAGATATCAATGCAAAGATCGAAATGCGTCGAATTGATATGGCTATTACTAGAACAATGCAGCAAATAATATTGCTTGTCACTGCTGGAAATGAACCAGATAAGGGTGGCATCAATCAAAAGAACTTAGAAACTATAAAAACATTATTTACCAATCAATCAGTTGGCAGAGTTCTAGTCGCAGATTATACAACAAAAGCAGAGTTTATTGTTCCAAAAATTGCTGAACTACTTGACCCAAGAAAATACGAGATCATTGACAAAGACATTAATGTCGGTTTAAATAACGTATTTTTGGGTGGAGAAAAGTTTGCCAACCAACAAAAGAAAATCGAAGTTTTTGTCAAGAGACTTGAACAAGCAAAAGAATCCTTTTTAAATAACTTCTTGATTCCAGAAATTAAGAGAATTTCAAAATCACTCAATTTTAAGAGTTACCCAACTCCTTACTATGATGACACAACTCAAAAAGATGATCCACTTTATAGTAAAATATATTCCCATTTAATTGATGTAGGCGTTTTAACTCCAGAACAAGGTATTGAAGCTATTCAAACTAATCGTCTTCCAGAAATTGACGAGCTTGAGGATGGTCAAAAGGCTTACAAGAAACAAAGGGATGCAGGTCTTTATGTTCCTTTGATTGGCGGAGCAAAAGCCCCAGGAGACTCAGCTGGACGCCCACAAGGAGCCACTGCTCCTCAAACTACAAAAAAGATTTCTCCGATTGGAGCAAAAGCAAGTGAACAAAAACCAGAAATGGAATTTAGTTTATCTAGATTAAAAGATAACATGCTCCTATCTCAAGAAGTTGAAAAAGAAATCTTTTCTCAATTAAAGAAAAAACATAAAATTAAAAAACTAACTGATGCCCAAATTTCAATTGGTTCAGAAATTTTAAACGTAATTATTGCTAATGAAGAACAGGAAAATTGGAAAAATTCTGTTGAAGAATATTGCAATAATCCAATTGACAAAAATTTAGATAGAGTAGGTAAAGTTTTAGCTATTGCAGCAGAGCATCAAGTTGATACTTACATGGCAGCACTACTTTATTCTAGCAAAAAATAAAGAATAAAAATGTCATTTGGAAGCTTTAATTTATTTGGCTTCTATCAGCAGCCAGGGAAAGGTGGTCAAACTTTTCCCACAAATTTAACTATTGAACAAAAACAATTAGTTATTGAGGGAGGCAACAATAAAGCTGGAACTGTTGCCGATTTTAATTGGTTTTTCCCATATGCAGGCGAAGTTGTGTCTTTGCAGATTATTGAAGGTGCAGGTGGCGCATTTCAAACTACTTTACTCACAGATTCTTCTGCTGGAATAAGATATCCAACTGTTTCTGCAAATTTATCTGGTACCTTGTATGGTGACTTTGATTTTACTAATTCAAGCTTAGTAATGTCTGGGAATTACTTTCCTAAAGATACTGATTTTTCAACAGTTAATGTTGTATTATTTGGTCTTATAACTGGTAGTAATCCAGATATAATTTCAAATTCAATAGTTTTAAGTGGTTTATTAAGTGGAATAACCTTTGATCAAAGTATAATATCTACAATCATTTCAGGGGCAGTTATTGATGGTTCGCCACATCAATTTGACTTATCTCCTAAATTTTCTGGATTTTTTACTGGAAATTCATCTGATTTTGGAGCAGTATCAATAAACTTAAGTGGTAAATTTTTTCCATTAAACAATGACTATTCAAATATAACATATTCTATAGAATCTTACTCTGGAAGATTCAATTATGACTATACTGGAATAACATTACAAGATGATATTAATAATATAACTTATTTCTTAGATAGCTTTACCGCCAGAAATTAAAATAAAGTGGTGTAATTAAAAATAATGAATACTAGTATAAATTGTGGATTAAAAGGTCAGTATAAAGTAGATATCTTTCGTGGAGGGGGCAAATCAAGGGAACTTGCTGAGTCCACCGATTGGTTTTCGAATGATATTACCAATGTTGGATTGAATTATCCATTTACTTATCCATTTGCTAAATGTTTCATGTTTTTGTCAATTGGTACTGGTCTTACTGCTCCAACAAATAATTCTAATGGGACAGGTTTAGCCACGGGATTAGGGTCTTTTAGTGTTTATAATCCAACTACTGGAGGATATAGCCGTCAATCTGGTCAATATATTGGTTGGGAAGGTTATGAAATTGGTGGACCACATGATAGTACATATGATGGATCCCTTTCTTCTGCTTGTGGAACAGTTTTGTCAAACCAGGGAGTTAATTTATATAGGGGTTGGACTATTCCAACTGGTTCATACGAAAATGGAAATACTGTTGCTCAAAACATGACAATAAATCAGTTCATGACTTCTCCATCGAGTGGTAGTGATGTCAATGGTAACAAAGCTTTTAGTTTAGTTAGCAGAACAATTGTTGTCCCTTCTGGATATTCTGCGACAATAACTTATCAATTAAGCATAAATTTCTCAAATTATGCGTCTGGATACACTTTCTTTTCTGGAAATAATGATACTGTTGGTGGATATTTTAATACTGGTAATGCTTCAACTGGAGCAAATGGTTCAAATGAATTTGAATTACTAAGTGGATGGTCTACATTAAGCGGTATTTATCGTCAAATTTTCCCTGCCATTCAAATGATTGATGGAGTGGGTGCTTGTGTTATTCCTAAAATGGGAGCAGACCTTGAGCCAAGTAAAATTAATTGTCAAAAATCTGTTTTTTATCTTTCCCCTGATATATCTCAATTTGCTGTTAATAAATTTGGTGGAGCTTCAACAGGAGAATATGGAGCATATAATTCTTATGGATTAATGGCCAATTATGCAGAATTTGTTAGTCAAGTTGGTGGAGATTTAGCAATTCATTCTGACAAGGAAGATGGATCTATTTTTAGTGATGCATATAAATGGTATTATTCTGGAGACGCAGTAAATACTCCAGCAGGAACTTCTCAAAATGATGCTGCTACAACTGAAGCAGAAATTTTATCAAATATTCGTCTTGAAGGAATAATTCCAATATCAAATTATAATTCTGGACTTGTTTCTTTAAACTATCAAACAAAAAGTTATATTGGTGCAAAAAATAGTCCAGTTGCTTTTGCTACTCCTGGTAGACTTGGATTTAATAGTTCATTTTCTGATTATGGACAAAGAGCAGTATATTCTTCTTATTTAAAAAGATTACCAATTGATATTTCTATAACTGGTACTGGAACCGCCGCCATACCAATTAGAAATAAATATGTCACAAAAAGATCAATTTTTTCTCCAATAAATAGTTATGGTACCAATAGCAGATATGGCAGTTTAACTCTTGGATACAATACAGCAACCAATACAATTGGACGTGCCAATTTTCATCCTTATATTGATTTTTTATTTTTTGATGATCAAGGTAAGGGAGCAAATATGCCTCATTATCGTCTTATTCCTGATATTTATTTGGTTGAAAGAGGTAGTGGTGTCGCAAGCGTCAGATTTGATATTACTGGAGTAAATGGTTCACAACCATCTTCAGTAAATAGATTTTGGACTGCATATGGATTCATGGGTAATGGTGTTTCAGTTTCTACTAATCCAAGTGGAATTAATGAAGGACAACCACTTTTAAATCAAGTAGTCTATGAAGGGAGTAATATTTTTATTCCTCGCGGAAATAAAAAAGTTGGATATTTATTTACTGGCCAAGTTTTAAATGAAAATGTTCCTGGAAATATAGCTTACAATGGAAATACTGGTTGGGGATCAGTTTATGGAGTGATTGCTGATACAGAATTTTATTCTTCTCAAATTGATACCTGTTTGGTTGATAATCCATCTTGGACAGGTTTTAATGGAGGTATTCCAAACTCAACTGGATCTAATGTATATTGGCCAACTATAGACAGTGGAATTGGAGTGAGAATAACTGGAGTAGGTTATTTTTGCAGCGGTTATAGCGGTTCTGTAAATGGAATTTATTCTAATCCAATACGTGATCAAGGAATAACATTAATCAATGACGTTCTTTATAATGGTCAAAGTGTTATCAATAATCTTTATATGGATACTATAGCCACAGGAAATGTTTTAGTATTTGGTGATGGCGGTGCACATACAAACATTAGTATGGAATTTTTAGGAAATCCAAGTTATTTAATTACTGGATATACCTTTAATACAATTTATAATAGAGGTTCAGGATTGGGTTTGAGTTTATCTACTTTAAATCAATATACTGGCAGACCTGCTTCCAATTTTGGATCAGCAAATAATCAAACATTAACTGTATCTGCCATAGCATGGAAAAAACCATCAGGAGTTATTAATCATGTTGAAAATATTGGAAATCTTGGATACCGATTGTTGCCAAATTATGCAACTGCAAACAATGCAGGAGTAAATACTTATCTACCAGTTACAGGAGGAAAATTCCCAGGCATGAGCACTCAAAATGGCATGGAATTGTATTTAACTTTAAGCTGGACTGGAAGATAAAATATGTCAGCACTAGGATTAAAATTACAAGGCCAATTCAAATTAGACTTGCATGACGCTAGCGGCAACTTAATAAAGACGTCAGAATTTATAGACAACTTTATTACAAACTCTGGAGTAATGTATCCTTATTACTTTGCTTTTGCTGATTGCTTTCGATTTTTAAGTATTGGGTCGGGGGATAAAGGAAATTCATTATTAAAAAACTTTCCAAATATATTTTCTGAAACAACTGGATTGGATATTGCAATTCCAGATTTATCTTATTTAGGAAACAGAAATAATTGGGATTCTCCAGATACAAATTATGCTTTGTATCCTGCGTGTGGTTATACATTTTCTGACGGCGGAGTAAATTTATTTAGACAATGGACTCTTCCAACTAATTTGGGAGGATCAAATCCAAGTGGAGTTTTCCAATCTGATGGGACATTTAATGAATTTATGGTTTCTCCTGGGCGACCTTATGTTACAGGAAATGGTGGTATAAAATTTTGTTCTTGTAGTGAGTATGACGATTATGCTACTGGCTTAGACTGTTCTTCTATTAGTGAATATTATAGTTGGTTAAAAACCAAATACAGCGCCCAAGAAGCTAGGTTGAAAACTTGTGATGCAACAGCAGCTTTTGCTAGGATAGTTTATCCATTTAATTATACTTCAGGTAGCATTTTAAATGTTACTTATAAATTGAATGTATCTATTGATACGGGAGTAAATTATAAGTCAATGTATTTTAATAACACTCATAATACAGAAGGCAATTGGAGTGGTTATTGGAACGCTTTCTTTAATATAACACAGCCTGGGGTAAAATTAATTAATGATGGACAAGTAACAAATTCTATTGCGCCAAATGGTCAAAAAAGATTGCAACATTTTGATTATACTGGAACTCATATTTATACTTTTGCAAATGAATATGGAGAATCATTTGTTCCTCCACATGGAATGCCGCTTGAACCATCCAATGTTTCAATTGGGGCAAGTCCGTTAAATCAAAACATTAGTTTTTATTTATCAGATAATAATTCTCAATTTTTAGTTAATCCTTCAGGTGGAAAATTCTCAAAAGATACTGGAGCTTATAAACCTTGGAACTATACAGGAGAAGATCTTAATATTTCAAATCATGGTCTTAAACCATATGTTAATGAAATAGATAGCGCCATTACATTAGGCAGTACATATTGGACAAATAATTTAAATAATTATAATATTAGAAGAAAACAGGGAAAGAGCCCAAATACTGGAGACATAACAATAGCTGATTCAATGAACAGCTCTTATTTTGATGCAACATCAAGATCCAATCCAAATTTTAATTTAATAAATTTAAAAGTTGGATTACCAAATAGCGGAACAAGAACTGGTCAAGTTTTATATACATTCAATTTTCAAAATTATACTCAATCTAATGTATTGACTGTAAAAAGTTTTGTTGCAGCATATAAAGACCTTGGTTATGGTAATGGACAAGGAGATACAATCAATCTTGTTCCATTTTTTGATGCAATATTCTCTGGCAGTGGAAATGGTAGTGTTTTTATTCCACAGATAACAACTGGAATAGATAATTTTGGGAAAACTGGGGCATACCTGTCCGGAGTTGGAAGCAATGACTATTTTTATCTTTACTATGCCCCGAATTCCGATTATCCAGTATTAAATACAAAATTAACATGGAGTGTTCCTTGCCCAGATGGAGTAAGTGGTTGTTCATAAT
>Ga0114960_10001894_pt1 | contig 16631 bp, 19 predicted proteins | sample C_130625_MF_Meta_FD_92637 | JGI IMG/M metagenome (GOLD analysis project Ga0114960, IMG submission 92637) | Freshwater microbial communities from Lake Croche, Canada to study carbon cycling - C_130625_MF_MetaG | ecosystem: Environmental > Aquatic > Freshwater > Lake | place: Lake Croche, Canada... | reverse complement strand
GAGTCAGAGACTTGAAAGATCCCTGTCATAACCACCTAGACCACAACGGAATTAATGCTCCACAAGCTGCTCCAAAAGTGTTCGCTGGGAGGATCGAACTCCCGACTTTCGGCTCATAAGACCGATGCTCTGCCGACTGAGCTAAGCGAACAAAAGGCCTTACGAGAAAGGCAGTGATTGTTGAAACCAATCGGGAAGTACTTGCCAAACGACTTGGCTCCACCTTTTGAAAAAAGGTAGAAATAGTTGAGGTGGGGTTCGAACCCACGAAGCATACGCAGCAGATCTTAAGTCTGCCCCCTTTAACCACTCGGGCACTCAACTGAGCAGGGAACCTAGGTTCCCCTGCGACCCCTCCTAGTCGGGGATTTTTGTTCCACTTTTCTCAAAAGTGGATATATACCGGTGGAGGGAATCGAACCCCCGACCACGAAGTTAAAAGCTTCGCGCTCTGAACCAACTGAGCTACACCGGTTTAAACACGCGCCACTACCACACCATCCTACTATACTATAACTACTTGTCTTTAACCCTTTTTTTCAACCTTTTATAAAGATTGATCCAAACACCTACCACTTTTTGACCCACAATTCATTTCTTTTTGCTCAACTTTTCATAACTTCGTGAAAAAGTTGATATCCGAGGCGGGGGTCGAACCCGCAATCTCCCGATTAGAAGTCGGACGCGATATCCATTTCGCCACACGGACTTATACTTACCACTTTCGATCCCTTTACCGTCGCTTGCCACCCGCTACCGCTTGCCCTCTTCACTATACTATAACACCATCTCTTTAACTTGTTTTATACTATATATTATTTATAACACTATCTACATAGTTCCTTGATCCATTCCTTATCCCACCCGTTCCTTACCCCCACATTATGTAAAGAAAAATTTCTAAGTCATTTATTACTAAATTATAATCTAATCCATCATCACCACCTTCTTGCACTGGACCGCCGAACGAACCGGACGACCAATTATATCCACCATCTTTACCGAATGTGATCCATCTTTATCGCACACAATCCGAAACCATGACATCTCCTCTTGCAAGTAATACGAATCGCCCGCTCCATTCCGCACTATATACATGAAACTTTCGCACATAACCCCCCTCGTGTTCCTGTAGTGAATGTGAATTCTGTTCTCCAACTTCTTCTTCTGAAGCGTAGTCATATCACACGGCTCCTGAATAATCCCAAATGACCCAACACCGTGCTCAATCCACCAACCACCAATCACCTCACCAGTTTCCATCGTAACCACATCTCCGCTTTCTCCAGCATCGACATCCGCGAGTTCGCGAAACCTCAATTGCAATTTGATGGTCTCGTTCGTTGCCCAATCAGTGAAATTCCACCTATTACACTCTCCAAACACACCCAATATCTCAAAGTAGTCATTAACTACTGTCATTGGATCAGGAATGTATGGCTCTCTGCGGAGCTTGCTGGAGGTGTAAATGGTCTTGTCGTGCTGGTCGCAGAGGAGTGCAGGGTTAGGCACCTTCATGTCGGCTAAACTCTCCATTGTAGGTACAAAGCGGTCGGGTGCCCAATATGTAGTAGTATTCGGCTTCTTAGGACGAAGAGGAATAGGGGCAGGAGGAGGAGCCCGACTCTTCTTGTGACGAGGCTTCCTCTTAGGCAGAGGCGTCTCCGGAATTCTCTCCATAGTTCTAGTCATTTCGCGTTGCAGCATTGTGATCGTTGTCTTCGTTTTCGTTGTCGTTGTTGTAGTTTTAGTATTTAGTTGAAAAATAACTCAATTTTTAAAAGTTTCATAGTCATTTGTTAAGTTTTTCAACATAGAAACTTATCTGTATAACTAACAATGACTGAAACAGATTCTGATGCTCGTCGTCGCCAAAGAATGAACCAACCACTGGATAACAAAGATTATAAGGTTGATCACACAATGGTATTGCTTATCGGTTTGAAACCAGACCAATGTGACTCAAAACAACTAATGAAGTTCTGTGATAGAGAAATAGGGAGTGTTCAACTAGTCACAATACATTCTGTAGATAGTCTCGATATGTCAAAGGAATACATCCAACAATACAAGGATGATGGTCGCGAATCTTGTGCAGTAGTGTTGTTTAGGAGATATAGGATAAATCAAAAAAATCATGATCTGCAGAAGGATCTATTGCAGAATGGAATAACCCATATTACGCTGGATGAAGAGGAGTTATTGGTTACTCACAGGAAAGGTTTTGCTTGGTGAAGAGAGAAACAGTTAATTTAAACCCAGTAAATCTACTGACGCCATGTGACTATTTGTATTTTTGCATGTAAGTTGCTCGGTTAAATAATCAATAGTCATTGTCTTTTTCTGTAATTGATTTTCTAATTGCGTAATAATTTTCTGTTGATTTTCAACAATATCTTTGTTTTTTAACATTTCTACATAATAATTGGCTTTATTTTGATTCAAAACAGCAATCCATTTCTGGTGTGTTTTTGATTTAATGTGTATAGCGAACTTACACGCATTCTCATATGCTTTATCTTTTCTAGAACCACAAAGACAGTATAAGCCATTTTTAATTATAGGTATGCTATCTGTGTAATTACCATTATCATCTACAGTTGGGGTATATGTATCAGGCGTTAAAGTTAAGTCCATTAATTAATATAATTAGTATATCTTTATATTAATTGATAAGTTTTACATCGTCAAAGAGAGAAATAATCTGCGTTTGTTTTTTTGACAACGGAATATAAATGAATCTGTATAATTATTATCTTTTAGCGTTTCAAAACTGGTGTTCGCCCAACTATCAAATACACGGATTATGGTCAGACATAACTTCAACGACATATCCATCATACTGCCAAAGTATTCCGTTCAATTTGACGCAACTTCAGCAATCTGACAAATACGATCAAATATCGACTGTTTGGACCGACTGTGATTACCAGAACACGGTTTCCCTGTATGATCACGAATGGACAAAACATGGGACTTGTGTCGCCGCTCAGACAGGTTTCTCTCAGAACGAGTATTTTGAGAAGGCGTTGGAATTGTATTTGGACAATAATTCAGACAAGGACGGCCAGGCAGTTTGTTTCGATTTAGAATTCAATAAAATTGTATGTCCGAAGTAGAATAATTTTATAAAAGCTTCTTGACTTTTGTCGATGGATTTTTAAAAAATCGTTTGCAAGCGAAGTCTGTGAATAAATACAAGTAGCTTCCATACATGAGGCCGCCAGCAATCACATTTTCTCTCTTCACTGAACAGTTTGTCGTTCCCAAAAGCGAATATGTCATTGCACACAAAGTTGTCCCAATCAACATTTGGGCAATTTGGCACATTGTTATGAAACCCGGATTCAACCACGCAGGTTTCGCATTTACCGCCATCAGGTAATAGTAACCATACATGATCGCATGAACCGAGTAATTCATAGAGACGAAGAACAAACCAGTTGATGCTTCCGTCGCATACGAGTGCCAACAAAACAACAAGACTGTCACATGGTGATACCAGTGCAGGAACAACAACGGTTTCTTGCGCGCAACAATGAAAAATGTATCCACCAATTCAGGAACCTTGGAGTAAATGAATAACTGAACCCAGAGACCGCATGCGCCATTCGCAAATGAATCTTTGGGATCAGTGCATAAATTTTCCTGCAATGTCATTGTATTTAAGTTGTATATGAGTTGCGGAACGGTTCTAAACATACCAACAAATGAGAAGACAGAGAGAAACAGATTCCAGTAGGCGAGAGACATTTGCAGATCGTAAGCTTGGCGGTTGGCCATGTAGAGGCGCCCGAAATAGCAGGCTGCCAGATAATACATTGTGATCCCGACGGGAATATAAGGATGTTCTTTTGCAAATAAAAGACCTGGTGTAGAATCATAATTCTGTTCAAACAAGGTTGTCATTTATTCTAATACTTATATAATATTTATATTCTTTGTCTTGATCAATAAAAATATACATATAAACAATCCACACACTCATTCTGCTCACTACTCTACAACAAATTTACAAAACACATATAAACACAACTATAGCAACGACTATCACAACACCAACAATAATCTTGAAGATCTTCTGTTTTCTCTTGTACCTCGCCAAATCAAACCCCGAATCGCGATCAATATTCCTCGACATACCATCGTCAAACGAGTTCTTGTTCTCGTCGTAAAAGGTCTTGTATCTCTGCTGCTGCTGAATAGTTGGCTCTGTGACCGGAAAAGGATCGTTCGAACAGAAACAGTCGGCTAAGGGGGCGGTTTCATCAATGGTTTGCATCTTATTTTTCAAATTTTTCATTATATTAATTACTTATTTTTAAATTTTGATCTCAAATTTTTAATTTCTTCGGAAACATGATCTATTCTATCAGACATTTGAGTAACCAGAATTATATGTTCAATATCCATTTGTGATGAATATTGAATTACACCGCTAGTGTATTTCTTAATATATGCACTCAAAATCAAAGCCATATCCAGAAAACGAAAGAACGGATTAATTACACCGCCTAGCAAAACACCATCATACCCATTGTCCAACATAGAAAGCTCCTCGTTCATGCACTGGTTCATATCTCTGACATCAAACTCATCACAACTTCTCACCTCGGCACCCCGTTGGAACATGCTCAAAATGTCGTCGATGTTTGTTTGTATAATGTCAGTCATCTTTGTATAATAATATGATATCTTTTATGTAAGAAAGCAATCAATTTTTTTCATCTTTTATAATATACGAACGAATGACATTACAAGATTCCAAGCTGAGAGTTTATAATCAGGACACCCCCCAATACTATTTCTACAAATCCCAGCATGAAACACAGTGTTATGATTATGTCGTCAAAAAGCTGGAACAGTACGCGGTCCTGAATAACGAGACCATGAAAATGAGCCGAGCACTTGAGTTAATGGACACCTTTATAGATCCGAGTGACCCAGATGCTACGAACGAGAATTCCATTCACGCCTACCAGACTGCAGAGAGAATGCGATCCACAAATCCAGACAATCGGGAATTGCAAGTGACAGGGTTGATCCACGATTTAGGTAAAGTCTTGTTCAGTTTGGGAGAACCTTCTCTCGCCGTTGTTGGGGACACATATGCAGTTGGTTGTGAATTTCCAAAGTCAATCGTATATTATGATTCAACCATGCATGCCAACCCCGATTACCAACATCCGATATATTCCAGTACAAATGGAATTTACAAAGCTGGGTGCGGTATCGAAAATTTGACATTAACATTTGGTCACGACGAGTATTTGTTCCGAGTTCTTCAGCAGAATAAAAATCATGGTCTGACAAAAAAATATCAGAATATGATTCGGTTTCACTCGTTTTATCCTTGGCATACTGGAGGAGCCTATGCTCACTTTATGCAGCCAGGCGACGAGCAGTTGATGGCCAATATACTGGAATTTAATAAATATGACCTGTATTCCAAGGAGGACACAGACTTTGTGCTAACAGATGAAATCCGATCTTACTATGCGGGACTGTTGGACGAATATTTCCCAGAGCCATTGACTTGGTAAAGACGGTTTTCAACTGTAGAGAGAGAAACCTTCTGATGCATTGTTTTCCACTCGGAGATACTCTCGACTCGAACTGATGGATGTTTAATATTCACAAGCGCAATCTTCCCTCGCCATTTGCCGTACAGGAACCATGAGTTTGGGTATTGTTGGAATCTCTGATTTCCATCATCGAATGTGTTTATCGAGTAGGTGGTTGTTTTATCCGGCTCAAAGTATGTCCATTCGTTCATTTGCAATGGTATGTGAAATATCCTTAAATCTAAATAAAATTGATTGTTTTTATATATAATAAATTATATCAAAACAATATAACAGACATGGAAAACAAAGAATGCAATATATGCGCATCCAACTACACTTCGTATATGCGAAAGGCAATCAAGTGTGAGTACTGCAATTTCGAAGCATGCAAAGAATGCTGTTCGACATACCTGCTGAATGTGAATACACCCGGATGTATGAGTCCTGCTTGCACTGGCATCTGGTCTCGTGAGTTCATCAGCGACAATTTAACCAAAGTGTTCGCTTCCACCCAATTAAAGAAGCACAAGGCCAATATGCTCTACCAGGAACAGCTTACTTGGATGCAGGAGTCACAAGCGGAAGTGGAAGAAGAACGCAGACAAAATCGTATCCGAAACGAAATTTATCAATTGGTTTCGAATAGAATTGTTCTCAATTCACAATTGGAGAACCAATTTGAAGTTCTCTCGAAACAACATCGGGACAAGGAAAAACAAGTTATGAAAGCTGTAGCTAAACGATATGATACAAAGATTCTATTGAACCAAGAGAAACGAAAGCCGAAGAGAGACAAAAATAATGATTTGATAAAAACCCTAGAACAACAGTTGAGCAATTACAATGTTGAAGTTGAAAACTTGAATACAGAATTTTATATGTTACATGACAAATTTACAGAGGATAGAGAATCGCTGAGAGCAAGCAGTCCACTTGTGCCTAAGATGAAAGAACTCGAGGAGAAAATCGGTTTATTGAGAGAACAGTTAAATGAAAAGGCGCCAGCTGCAGCGAAGAGCCAATTTGTTCGGAAATGTGCCGACCCCGAATGTAACGGATTCTTGAGTTCGCGTTGGAAGTGTGGACTCTGTGATAAATGGAGTTGTTCCGATTGCCATGAACTCAAGCAAGATCACGATCATAAGTGTGACCCGAACAATGTCGCCACTGCGCAACTTCTCTCCAAGGATACCAAGGGATGTCCCAAGTGTCAAACAATGATTAATCATGCCGGAGGTTGTGATCAAATGTGGTGCACTCAATGTCATACCGCATTCAGCTGGAAGACCGGCCAAATTGAGACTAAAATCCATAATCCACACTATTATGAATGGCGGCGCAAAAACGGTGGTCTTGCCAGGGAGCCAGGCGACATTGTTTGTGGCAATGAGCTGAACCACGAATTGTCCAATGCCATACGCAATGCACTGCTTAGCAAACACTACCAATCCGTGTCAGAATTCAATAATCTGTGCTTGTACATTTCTGATGTGGTCCGCAATTGCTTGCACTTGCAATATGTGATAATCCCGTCATTTAGACAGCAGGGGAATAATCAGACATTTGCCCAGCGGACAAACTGGCATCGCAAAGCATACCTAACAAAAGAATATACATTGGAAAAGTTCAAACAGCAAGTGGAGCGTTTGGATCGCGGTATGTCACTGGCTAACGAAAATGAGCAAGTGACAACATTGTTGCTGGATGCAACGAAGGAGATTCTCTTTCGTTTCAAGGCGAGCGCTGAGTCGGAAAACTGTGACATAAAAATATTAGATGAAATTCGCGAGTTGGTCAAATATGCCAATCGATGTTTAATGCGAATTGGTGTTACTTACACGACTGCGTCAGTTTATCATTTCTCCGCGTCGATTGGTTATGGTATGGTTAAAACAGATCGCAAAGCGCTGTTGTTGATGTAATTTGAATCCAGTGTGTGATAAATAATATTTTTTATTGTTCCTCGTCATCCGTGCTAATATCACTATTAGCATTATCATGTACTAGCGTGTTGGCGGAAACATCCAAAATATGCTGAGATGCACGATAGTTACGAATATCATACCTACAAACAGGACATCGACAGTTGGCGCGAAACCAAGATTGGATCTGCTCTGTGTTGAAGATATGACCACAGTGGCGAATCACGGTGACATGCTGGCTATCTTCAAATGAATCCAAAGAAATTGGACAAATTGTGTTAGGAGGGCGCGTGATGTCGCCATACCTAGCAACCCTTGTCGCCGTTTCAATTTGGGCTTGACTAGGATAAATATCAATAGGTGCTAAGAATGACTCCAGAATACGGTTGATTGTTGCCTGGTTGGTTACAGGATCCGTATATCCCTGAGTAATTGGAGTATTTGTAGGAGCAGTGTAATAATTTGACAAACGCCCCACTTGCGGTTGCGGTCTGGTTACACCTTCACCAATCAATGATAACACTGCATCTCTCACATCATATCTCACATCATTTTCATACGGTGTGCTTTGTTGCTGGCGCGATCTAGTTGCATATTGGCGGGGTTGTTCTCGGCTCGTGTGATGCTCACGATTTATAATATTAACAATCGCTCGGCTAATTTCAGCATTCGCACGAACGAGTTGATCAATTTGACGAGCATTGCTATGATACAAATTGTTCAGAAGGTCTATACGAGAATTCATATATTAAATATAATCCAAATCTGTTTAAATATATTATTAGAAGTAATGTATTACCGAAATGGATCAGTATAGCGATAAAGGCCTTAGCGGCCTTGCGAATTTAGGCAATACCTGCTTTATCAATTCCTGTATGCAAGTTCTCTCTCACACTTATATTTTGAATAATTTTTTGAACAATGATGCCTTCAAAAGGCGGCTACAAAAGAAACCAGACTCTGCACTACTTTTGGAATGGAACGATCTTAGGAAAATGCTGTGGGCAGAGAATTGCATAATCGCACCGAACAAGTTTTTAAAGACGGTCCAGAAAATTGCTCAGATCAAGGGACGAGATATGTTTACAGGGTTCTCTCAGAACGACCTTCCCGAGTTCCTGCTCTTCATCATAGACTGCTTCCATACAGCTCTGGCGAGAGAGATCAAGATGAACATTTCTGGACAAGCCGAGAATGACACCGACAAGACAGCAATCAAATGCTTTGAAATGATCAAGAATATGTACACAAGGGAATATTCAGAAATTTGGAATATGTTTTATGCGATTCATGTATCGGAAATCAGCTCACTGTCTTCGGGCGAGGTTTTGCAGCAGACCCCCGAACCATTCTTTATGATTGATTTGCCCATTCCAACCAACAATAAAAGTCCGACACTGATCGACTGTTTGAATTTATATGTAGAGGGAGAAATTTTAGAAGGAGAGAATGCATGGTACAATGAAGCGACGAAGCAAAAGGAGAATATCCGAAAAACGATCAAGTTCTGGAGCTTCCCCACGATCCTTGTGATTGATCTGAAGCGATTTAATGCTAGAAATCAGAAGAGCCAAGTGTTGGTAACATTCCCTTTTGACCTTGATTTGTCAGAGTATGTGATTGGCTACAAGAAAAAGAGCTTTGTATATGAACTGTATGGGGTGTGCAATCACAGTGGTGGAGTTTTAGGAGGCCATTACACTTCATATGTGAAAAATGCAAACGGAAAATGGTATCATTTTAACGACACTTCAGTGGCAGAGGTTTCTATTGTTGAATCGATCGTTTCTCCGAAGGCATATTGCCTCTTTTACAGAAAAAAAACAATTTAATATATATATGGACAAATCGGAAAACAAAGATATATTTGATTACTTGAATAATGTATCGATACCAGTGATTCTCGTAGTGATCTTCGCGATAATTGTTATACATTTCATGGTAGCATCTTTAGGAAATAAAACAGTGATAAATGATTTTGTAGTAAAGGGGTTGAATGACACTTCTACTGGTGGAAATAATAGCATGTTGCTCGGTGCCATTGGCGTTCTATTGATTGGGGTCGCAATATTACTGATATTCCAATATGTGTTGAATTATAAGATATTCGAACAGATTAAGGATTTCTTCTCTGGAACAACAAGTCAGGTGAAAGACAAAATACAATCAGTCGAACCAGCTATCGCGAATATCCTCCCCATACCAGAGATTACTGGATCTGATGTCGGGGAAATATTCAACAATGTCGGTGGTAAAGACCAAGTGTTCAATGTTCCTGGGAACTACTATGGATATGATGATGCGAAAGCGGTATGCAGTGCATACGGCGCTCGTTTAGCAAAGTACGGTGAAGTTGAATCTGCTTACAAAAAGGGAGGTGAATGGTGTAATTATGGTTGGTCGGATGGTCAAATGGCTTTGTTCCCAACGCAGCAAAAGACATATGATGTTTTGCAGACCAAGAAGGGTCACGAAAATGACTGTGGTCGTCCGGGTATAAATGGCGGTTACATGGCGAATCCTGCTCTGAAGTTTGGTGTCAATTGCTATGGAAAAAAACCGGCGATAAAGCCGGAAGAGGCCGATCGGATGAAAGACACCACACCTTACCCGATAACAATGGAGGATATTAATTTCCAGAACAAGGTGGATTACTGGAAGGATAAAGTGAATGACATACTTGTTGCTCCGTTCAATTATAAGAATTGGAGTGTGTAAGAACGCACATTCTCTTGAAGATTTGAATGAGACGCTTTGTGTCGATTCAAATCTTCAATGATCTAATAATAATAAAATAACAAAACTGCAATTGAAAATAGGGAAGAAGTACATATTATACAAATTGCACAACTTGTGATATGTGATATGTAATAATTTTGTGGTTTTACATACATAGCCATCCTACATATTGGACAACTATTATTTACACTCATCCAATCTTCGAGACATGCATAATGAATCCAACCATCACACTTACATGATTTTATATAATATTTCTGATTTTTCAGACGAAAAGGCAGCAAATTTGTTTCATCTGATCGTTCTTGTAAGCAGATAAAACAATCACAATTGAGGTCACTGAAATCAGTCATTATTATACAATCATATATTAATACAGAGTTCCAAACCCCTCCTCCTTTTTCTTCGTGTCATCAGATTTCTTCTCTCCACTAATCCCCAATATGTTGTTGAAGAAATATTGAATAAACAAGAATGTAATTATAATAACGAAAATCCAAGTAATGAAATGCTGAATGAAAGCAGTTCCATTGATCTTAGTGTTGGCCGGTAAAACTTTTACAGCCGTCGTATTTATGCGAATTAACAACAAATAAATCAACGGAATCAATATATCACCCACAAATGAAGTGATCACATCTTTGGTCGATATGGCAATACTGACACCTGCAGCAGTTCCTGCAATTCCATTATCAACAACGAATTTTCCAAATTTCTCGCGAAATGACATGGGATTAATGACATCCATTATATTATATATAAACAGAAAAATATTAATTTTTCACTCGTTTGGCAGTTTTGTTTGCAGATGAGCGATGTTTTCGTGTTCCCGGCTTACTTTTGGGTTTGACTAAATCTAACAGGCTAGCAATGAGTGAATCACTTGCAACATCATCGTCGCTATCACTGTCACTCAAATAATCTTTCCCAGGTTCTTTCCCGAATGGTTGATACAAAAGACCACATGGGATTACCAGTCCTTTGAAGATATCTCCAATTGAACCTCCGCCACTCTGATTGTTCATAGTGATAACCGGTCGATTGCTCATCATACTCTCTACACTAAACCCACCAGCCATTATAGTTCCGTCAGCACCTTTATGAAAAACCAAATTACTACCTTCAATCATATAATAGGAATATACTAATTAATCAGTCGAATATCGCTTAATTTCAGGAACAACAGTAATTTCACGGTTGGCCTTGATATGATCCAAAATTTGTTTCACTTGATTTTCATTCTTAATAATTTTCGACAATGATTTCTCCAAATATTTGAAGGTCAATTGTTCAGGAACACGAGTGCTGACAACTTTCAGCGTTCCATCGCTTATCTTGATGCCAGAGGATGATATGCCGTGGTTGGCAGCATACGATGTGATCGAACTCGATATAGTCGCGCGTTTCTCTCGAAGCTGTTTGGTCTGTTCATTTAATCGTTTCAATTGGTTGTCAATTGCAACCCATTGTTGAACTTGTTGTTCAAAATTCATATAGTATATTTTAGATTTTATTATATGAATTCAAATGCGAATTATGGTGTATTTACTTAAGATACTTTTGTAATCCAAACAGGCTGAACGGGACCAGCGCCTGGTTAATAATCGGCGCTAAACCAAGGAAACCACCCTTCTTTCCACGGCGACTGCGAGTTCTCTTCTTACCACCACTCATACCAAGCGGCTTGATAGCGTTACTATGCAGACCACCGTTTGCAAAAGTATTGTCGAACTGCTGTTGTCCGTTACCAAACTTTCCCAACACATAATCACTTCCATCGCCACCCTTCATACTCTTGTTACGCGTCATATTCCTGCCGCGGCTCTTGGTCCTGTTGCGTTTGCTCATACGAGTTCTTGTCCTTTTCGCCATTTATATAAATAAACGAGATTATAAATTTTCAAACAAGTTTGGAAAACAATTGTTTGTTACGCAACAACAAAATCAGTATCATCAATATTGCTAAAATCATTATAAAAATCAAAAAAACCAGTATCACTGTAATGTAAATATATGGATTGATCTCAAACAATATAAACTCAGTGAGCGGTCTGAGAAGAATCTTAATTTCATTCTTCACATCATCTCGCTTCAAAATATCTATGCATTGCTGAACTATTGTTTCCTTCATCTATGTATGTCATAGAAAATTAAAATGGTATCTGTGCGTGTTATAAAAAATATATTTTTCTATCAAACAACTAAAAATGGAAAGTATCGTCGAACCGAATCAATCGTTTGATTTTACAAAATTATCTTTAGCACATCCTTCTGGTGTTCAAGGTGGGGCGTATTTTACAAAGTTCTTATACAATAACAAACCTCTATACATCCAAACCACCAAGGGGCAAACTCGTCAAGGGTTCGTGAAAAGTGGCAAAAAGTACTACTGTGACTTAATGTTTGACAACAACGCATCCGAACTAATCAACTGGTGTGAGCGTTTGGAAGAGACATGCCAGACCTTGTTATATACCAAGAATGAAGCATGGTTTCAAGGGAGTCTTGAAAAATCCGACATTGACAATGCATTCACACCAACAATACGAGTGTATAAATCTGGTAAATATTATTTGCTCAGAACAAATATTACAACAAACTCGTCTGGCGAACCTTCCATTAAGGTATATTCAGAGAATGAAATTCCTTTAGCAACAACTGATGTTAAGAACGAGTCGCAGATCATATCTATTTTAGAATTTCAGGGAATCAAATTCACTTCTCGCAATTTTCAGATAGAGATTGTACTTAAGCAAATTATGGTTCTGGACGAAGAACCGACATTCGATAATTGTTTAATCAAGACTATGAAGCGGGTACCCAATGAAACTTTAGTAAAAGAGCCGGAACTAATGATTGATACCCCTCCTGTACAAGATGTTGAGGAAATGAAGACAGAAACGATACCCGAAACGATACCTGAAGAAACAGAAATAGACACTGAAGAAGATATAACGATTGAGCCAACAAGTGTCGATGTATCTCTCGATATTGAGGAATTAGATACGGATGTTGATATAAGGGAAATTGATGAACTTAATGTAGAGAATGGTTTAGAAACATTAACTTTGAAAAAGCCAAATGAAGTTTATTTTGAATTATACCGAGAGGCACGGACAAAGGCGAAACAAGCAAAAAAGGCGGCGATCATTGCCTATTTAGAAGCCAAGAATATTAAGAAAACATATATGTTGGACGAATTGAATGAAAGTGACAGTGACTTTGACGCCGAAATTGAGGATGTTTCGGAGAGTGAATTGGATGGATTGTAAAAGAGAAGATTGTAATTAATTGTTGATTATAAAAATTATTTTATCATCAATTTTATATAATGAGTCTCACATTTAAAAAGATCTGGTCCGACTATGGTATTGGAGCAATTGTCGTTTTATTAATTGTTGCATATGGCGTCAATGTTCTTGCTAATTACTTATCTTCCAAGGGGTCTAGTGGTTATGAGTCGAACGCTCAAATGCAGAAACAATACACAAACACCCAAATGTCGGCCGGAGTTAAACCGGCTGCTCCTTTAGGACAAAATGAGGTCTATAGTTCCGTCAATGGAATTCAAACCAGCATGCCTTCGAACGCTCAGTCATGTGCTCAGTCCGCCATCCAAAACCCTGCCGAGCTTCTCCCTCTTGATACCAACAGCCAGTGGGCTCAGTTGAACCCTTCCGGCAAGGGCGAGCTTGCCAACATCAACCTCCTCAAGGCGGGATACCACATCGGCATTGACACCGTTGGACAGACATTGAGGAATGCCAATCTCCAGATCCGCTCCGAGCCGCCTAACCCCCAGTTGAGCGTCGGTCCATGGAACCAGAGCACGATCGAGCCCGACTTCATGCGCGTGCCGCTTGAGATCGGTGTTGGTGGTCAGTAAATCCACCTTTTATTGCAATAGAAGAAAGGTGGATCCAAAAAGCTTAGCGTCTTGATTGTACTTTTTTATTAGGAGAGGTACGGAGAACCTGGGTTCTTCGTTTTTTTATAACAGTGGAATATATGGAGAAACATGGAATCTTTTTCTATATATTCGTAGCATTTGTATTACTATTTTGTTTGAAGATATATTCTGAATCGGATGCGTATAATTTGAAGTGTATCATATCGTCAAAGGACGGAAATAAATATTGTGTCCGTGAGCGCGAAAAGTTGGAGCTTGCTGCCGATCTTTTGGCGACTGTGACTGCGAGATGCAAGGAAATGGTAAAATACTTGAATGAAAAGCATCCAGATGATGAGCGTGTCAAGCGCTTGGTAAAGGGCTTCAACCCCAAGAAGATTTGCGAGACTCTGCCGACCAGCACTTTAACCGCCTACAGCGAAAACAAAGGTGAAAAGATTGCATTCTGTTTGAACACGACGAAGGAAGGTAACAAACTGATCGACATTGAAACGCTAACATTTGTGGCGCTCCACGAACTGTCGCATGTAATGACGAGTTCAATTGGACACAAACAGGAGTTCTGGCAGAATTTCAAATTTGTATTGGAGAATGCCAAAGCTGCGGGTATTTATCACCCAGTTGATTACAAGAAACAACCAAAGGAATATTGTGGTATGAAAATCAACGACAATCCGTATTATGACTTGGTTTAAGAAATAGATAAAAATATAACAACTTTATATATATGTCTTATAAAGTTGTTCATTTAGAAAAAGACAAAATCAAAACAGTTTATAAATTTTCCGGAACAAAGGATAACGATACAGACAAAACATTTCCAGATGCAATCAATGTTGAACAACAGATCCACTTTGATGATTCAATTCATGATGTAAAACTGAAAATACTAAACGAATTGAGTAAGACGATGCAAATAAGTATTGGTGAGCTATATTTATTCTGCAAACGAAAGGAGGTTCTCAGTTCGGAAGGTATTTATCAGGTTTTAACAGAGAATCAAGAGCAAGATTTGATTGACTCTGTTTTCAAAAATGTGGTTGCAAATATAGATTCTGATCGTAATGGTGATAAGCTGATTCTGACCGATAAAAGTATATATGAAATAAAGGATTTACTGGATATGAAACTAGACGATGAATTTACAGTGATGACTGCATTAGGACAGCGCGACTTTGTAACAGACTATGAGAATCCAGTAATAGCAAATCCATTCGAAATTCAGTCATTTGATCGGGATATTGATCGACAAACAACTCGAGTTTCTCTCTTGGGATTAGACCAGCATTTGATTTTGGATACAGGTGTCATTACTGATAATGTAATTTATCTATGCACTGCTCGTGATGTGTTGGAACAAACATTACTTTCCCAAAAGAATATACTCAAGCTGTATTTTCCAATGCTTTATGACAAAAACATCAATTCGCTTCAAGATCTCATCGACAACCCACCCGAAGATAGTGATAACTTGTTAGACGATAAAACATTAGAATCCTATGAAAAAGTGAATATGTTTTATGATATACATAACCAACCCAGCAATCCAAGAATGACGGTTTTGAATCGAGGCATTAAGTATGCGAGAGTAATGATCCGACCAAAGCACATATCCAAGATACCAATTGAAGCTATTTTTAAGATCTTGCATGCCACACAAACCGTTCCCATTATAAAATATAATCCATCGGAACGCCAAATGAATATGTATAGGATTTACACAGACAAGAAAGCTACCAATGGTAGCAAGATCCCATATCTGGATAAGTCGGAAATTTTCAAGGTCATCAAACTGCGAACTAAGACACGCTCCGTCGCGGTATTCATAGAATATGAATTGCAAGAGCAAATTGTATGTGAGTTTGATGACAATGGTTACATAACTATCACAGCCGACTTGAAAACAGCATTAATCCAAGATGCGATTGATGAATTGTTCCGAGAGACGATCAACCCAATCATCAAGGAAATCAAGGTTGTTCTAGAACAGAGTGGGTATAAATTAAAGGATTTTGTTAGTTTAACTGATCCGGATACAGAAATTCAACAATTGACTTATGAGGTCGAGATACCAGAGACAAAGTTTATTCGATTTACTGATATTGCCGGTTGTGTATCAAGTATATTTGTGATCGAGTCATCCGATTATAAGACCGAAACTCAACTGCGTTTGAAACGCGTTTCGAATTTCAACAAGATGACGAGTCAAGAAGCGTTCATTATTGAGCGCTTGAATCGAGGTTTGCGAGCAGAGGAAGTTGCTGATATGTTGTTCAAGAACTATCGCGATGAAATCACTCAAGAGACTGCTGTTGGAATGGTTGCTAAAATAGCAAATGAAACCAAGAATGAAAGAGGAGTGCGGAAAACCGAAATAAAAATACAAGATAATCCAGGTTTCAAAACAACTTTTAAATTTAACCCAATGACCAATCTTACCACAATCACTGTTGAAAATATAGACAATATAAATTATTTCTCAACAATCCCTGT
>Ga0114960_10001893_pt1 | contig 16638 bp, 16 predicted proteins | sample C_130625_MF_Meta_FD_92637 | JGI IMG/M metagenome (GOLD analysis project Ga0114960, IMG submission 92637) | Freshwater microbial communities from Lake Croche, Canada to study carbon cycling - C_130625_MF_MetaG | ecosystem: Environmental > Aquatic > Freshwater > Lake | place: Lake Croche, Canada... | reverse complement strand
TAGTTACGAAACACCAAACGGTAAATCACTAAAAATCAAAATTGTTAGCGCTGAACTTTACGTAGGTTAAGCCTTTAAGCCACCGACGTTGCGGGTTTTAAATGCCCGAACAGCTAGTGGTGCAAAAATGCCCAAGAAAAGCAGGGCGTAACCAAAGGCCAGCAACACTGCATGGTCCTCAGGAAATGAATGACCCGGGAATGGCACTGGATTTCCAAACAGTTTGCGACAAGCTAGTGCCAAACATGACACTGGATTCCATAATGCGATTGGCTGCAGCCATGAAGGCATGGTCGCAATTGGGGTAAAGACATTTGAAGCAAACGTCAGTGGGAAAATCCAAGCCAAACCTGCTGTTCCAGCCACTTCTGGGCTTGGCATATGCAATCCGATCCAAGCACCAATCCAAGTCATAGCGTAAGCAAAAGTTGCCAGCAGTAAATAGCCCAAAAGCGCATCAGCGACTGAACCACGAATTCGCCAGCCAACTAGAAGCCCAGTAATCGAAAGAATTATCAAGACCAGAATATTCTGGAATAACGAAGCAAGCGTGTGTCCACCTAAAACAGCGCCCGGACGCATGGGTAGCGAGCGGAATCGATCCATAATTCCACGGTTAGCGTCTTCGGTAATTCCGACAGTGATACTTGCCACAGCGAACATCACAGTCTGAGCAAAAATACCTGGAATTAGATATTCGCGGTAAGCGCCAGCACCCCCGCCACCTAGATTGATCGCACCGCCAAAGACAAACGCGAATAACAAAACAAACATAACCGGCTGAATCAGAGCAAAGAATAGAGATTCAGGTACTCGAGTAATTTTTAGAATGTGACGTTTTGCCACGGCCGTAGTGTCATAAACCAACCAACCTAAAGGTGGTCGAAATTTTGGTGCAGCCTCTGATGTCGTCATGCTCGTGCTCCTCGTCGTGACTGCTTTTTAGGTTTAGTTTCAGTACTTTGTTCTTCTTCGGCTGATCGCCCTGTCAAGCTCAAGAACACATCATCAAGTGTTGGCCTGCGCAACGCAATGTCTGCGATAGAAATTTGTGCCTCGTCAAGTAACCGAACTGCTTCAACTACAGTGCGTGAGCCGCCCGAAGTTGGGATGATAACTTTGCGCTGTTCATCGTTTGTATTGATTTCGCCGGATGCGATTGAAGATAGCGCATCTTTCGCCAGTGCTAACTGACTTGGCAATTCCACAACTACTTCAACCCGGTCACCACCAACTTGAGATTTAAGTTCGTCTGAAGTTCCCTGAGCAATTACCGAACCATGATCAAGCACAACGCTTCGTGAAGCCAACTGATCGGCCTCTTCTAGATACTGGGTAGTCAAAAGAACAGTCGTGCCTTGGGCAACGAGTGACTCAATTACCTCCCACATGCCAAGGCGGCTGCGTGGATCCAAACCTGTAGTTGGCTCGTCTAAGAACAAAACAGAAGGTCGCCCAATCAGACTTGCCGCTAAGTCCAGGCGACGACGCATACCACCTGAATATCCTTTAATACCGCGATCAGCTGCATCCGCTAAATCAAATCGGGTTAGCAATTCGTCAGCTCGCTCACCTGCTTGCTTTTTAGACAAATGGAAAAGCTGTCCGAATAGTTGCAAATTTTCCCGGCCAGTTAAGTACTCATCAACGGCTGCGTACTGACCGGTCAGACCGATTAATGTTCGAACTTGATCAGGTGACTTACTAACATCAAAGCCACTCACTTTGGCGATACCTGCATCGGGTTTCAAAAGTGTAGCCAGAATGCGCACAGTAGTTGTTTTGCCCGAACCGTTAGGGCCAAGTAGACCTACGATTGTTCCTTGCTCAACAGTTAAGTCAATTCCGCGCAATGCCTGAACTTCACCGAAGCTCTTCTGCAATCCAGAAACCTCAATGGCTAATGTCACAACAACTCTTCTCAATTAACGATTTAAATTCAAACTATCACGAATCAGCCCGCGGTCTCATGCAGTACCGGCGTGCGCCGTGTAGTTTGGGCACAATGAATAAAATTTTGCGCCGCTATTTTCAGGATCTCCCTCGCGAGGTAGCTGTCGCAGCGGCTATCGCATTTTGCGTCGCTCTTGGCTTTGGAATTGTTGCTCCAGTATTGCCATTGTTTGCTGAATCATTTGGCGTTTCAGCACTTGCGGCGAGCGCCGTTATTAGTCTTTTTGGATTCATGCGATTTGTGAGTGCTACCCCTGCCGGCTGGCTTGTTAACAAACTTGGTGAGCGCTGGGTCCTTGTCGTTGGGTTGAGCATAGTTGCGATTTCAAGTGCGTTGGCGGGTACCGCTCATACCTATACGCAACTGCTTCTGCTGCGAGCTGGAGGTGGAACAGGTTCGGCAATGTTTACTGTGGCTGCCATGTCGCTATTGCTGCACTCAGTTGATCCGGAACATCGAGGTCGGGCGATCAGCACGTATCAGAGTGGATTCTTGCTTGGTGGTTTGGCAGGACCATTTGTTGGCGGCCTCGTTGTCGGAATAAGTATGAGAGCTCCATTTTTTGTTTATGCAGGCACGGTCACACTTGCTGCCTGCACTGCGCTATTTGCTCTTCCCAAGAAGTCAGCAGATTCATTATTGGATGACAAGAACGACGAATCTGAAATTGTTGAAACAATGCAACTTCGGGAGGCACTTTCATTTCGCGCCTACTGGACCGCAATGACAGTCAATCTAGTCACCGGCATGACGAGTTTCGGGTTAAGAATGACCTTAATTCCACTTTTTGTTCTTGAAGTACTTCACAAGAGCGCGCAAATATCCAGTATGAGTTTTCTAGTTTCCAGTATTACCCAGGCAATGTTGCTGCTCCCTGTTGGTCGCTTGATCGATGTTCGTGGTCGCAAACCCGCATTAGTGATTGGCTGCAGCATACTTACAACTTCGTTCGTGGTGCTCACTGCATCGCAACATCTTGTGTCTTTCTTCTTGAGCATGATGATGATGGGCGCTGCCAGTGCTTTCCTCGGTGCTGCGCCATCGGCAATGGTCGGTGACATAGTTAAGTCGCGAAGAGGTGGGCAAGTTGTTGGTCTTTATCAAATGACTGGCGATCTCGGAGTAATTGTCGGACCGTTGCTTGCTGGGTATCTGAAGGACACAACTGGCGGATACACCGTGCCATTTATGTTGACTGTGGCATTTTCTGCAGTTGCCTTGTTTATGAGCGTAACTGTTCGAGAAACAAAACAGAAAAACTCAAGCGACTTAAGTCAAGAGAGCTACGAAACAACATCCTCATAAGTAGGTAACGGATAGCCTGTGTTTGCATGGCAATCGTAACCATTTGGATTCTTGATGAGGTATTGCTGATGATAATCCTCGGCGTACCAAAATACTTTGCCTTCGGCAGGGGCTATCTCAGTTGTGATTGGATCTAGGCCACTCTGTGTAAGCACTGCTTCATAGGCCTTCTTCGTTGCATTGACAAGCACTTCTTGCTCTGACTTGGTCCAATAAACGGCGCTGCGATATTGAGTGCCAATGTCGCCACCCTGTCGATTTCCTTGGGTTGGATCGTGATTTTCCCAAAAGACCTTTAACAAGTCATAAAAATTAACTTCGCTTGGTTCGTAGACCACCAAAACAATTTCGGCATGCCCAGTTGAGCCCGTGCAAACTAGCGGGTAAGTCGGATCTTCAGTGACTCCACCCATATAGCCGACTGCCGTTGTTACTACTCCTGGTACAACCCAGAGTTTTTTCTCGGCGCCCCAGAAACAACCCATTCCGAAATAAATCCGCTCAGCGGTATCTGACCACGGTCCGTGGATATCACTGGGTAGGTGTACATGTTGTGTACTCATTGTCTTTCCTCCTGACGAGTACCCCCGGTGGGACTTGAACCCACACTGGCACGATTTTAAGTCGTGTGCCTCTAACCGATTGGGCTACGGGGGCGAGCACCTAATCCTGACACGAACTGAACCAAGTTGCCTAACTGGGGTGATTAGTTCGGTGAATTCGCCTGAACTATGTCGAACGCTATGCCATCAAGAATGTCGTGTTCAGAGACAACAACCTCAGGCAAACCTGTCAGTTGCATTATTCGATCAAGCACCAGAGCGCCACCGCCAATTACATCGACTCGACCTTCGTGCATTGGGCCAAACTCGGCACGTTGTACTCGAGTCATGCTGAGTAACTCCTGAGTAATTTGATGCACTTTGGCTGCGCTTATTCGGGAGCCATGTATTTTGTCTGGTTCGTAACTAGTTAAGCCCAGTGCAAGTGCGGCAACAGTAGTGACCGAGCCAGCCAGCCCAATTAAACTCTTGACTTCATTAATTGGCACGACTGAGCCAGCGGAAGCAATAGCTTCATCGATATCGATAGTGGCGTCAGCGATTTGCTGCGCAGTAGGTGGGTCGTCGTGAAAATGTCGTTCGGTCATACGAACGCAGCCAACATCGGTGCTGATTGCTGCGGTTGGTGCAACTTCACCAACTACAAATTCTGTACTTCCACCGCCAATATCGATGACCAGATAAGGCGGATTTGGCGCATCTGGTAACTCGGCAAACCCGGCGGTTGCGCCAAGGAATGAAAGTCGAGCTTCTTCGTCGCCACTAATTACAGTTGGTTCAAAGCCGAGCCGATTTTTTACTCCCGTAAAGAATTCGTCTCGATTCGAAACATCTCGTGAGGCACTCGTTGCAATAAACCGAACTACATCCGGCTTATGCTCACTAATCAACTTGGCGTAAACGTCGACCGCTGCAAATGTTCGAGTCAATGCTGCCTGGGAAAACTCGCGAGTTTGGTCAACACCTTCACCAAGCCGGACAATGATCATGGTGCGAACGACATCTACAAGTTTGTTATCAATAACGTCGGCGATCAACAGCCGGATGGAATTGGTGCCACAGTCGATGGCTGCTACTCGCATTGTGCACCTGCTGAACATGTATTTCCGGCTTGCCAATCGCCAAGCATCAAAAGCACTCGGTCACCCAGCGGATTAACCCCCGGTCCGGCGGCCAAAGAATGTCCAACCAAAACATGTAGGCATTTGACCCGATTGGGCATACCGCCAGCGCTAATTCCGGCAATCTCCAGTACTTCCCCGAGAGCTGCGCGGGTCGCTAAATAATGCTCATGTGCTTGTTGGTAGTGCGCGGCAAGTTCTGGGTCGGATTCAAGCTCGTCTTGCAGCTCACGCATAACACCATTAGCTTCCAACGTGCCAATCGCGCCAGTAAGTTTTGGGCAGGTTAAATAGAACGTTGTTGGAAATGGTGTGCCATCTGGAAGCCTCGGCGCAGTCAACACAACATTTGGCTGCCCGCAAGAACAGCGATGGGCAACATCTAACGCGCCACGGATCGGACGACCAAGTTGCGCTTCAATATCAGCGCGATCAACAGGTGTGAGCACAAGAACTACTTCGACTCGGCTTTATCGTGAATGACAAGTGGATCATTTTGATTGCGCGGTTGATCAGCTAACTCAGTACTATGCCAAAGTTTGCTGTACCAAGGCGACGAATCGTTTGGCACTAAAGCTCCCGGAACTGTTTCGATTGCTGTAGAAGTGCCGCGATCAATGACAACCAATCCGATTTCGCCCGGAAATACGTAGTTCAGGCGAGAACGAGCTAAGGACTGCAAGTATGCGCGATTCTTTAGCTGCTCTGCATCTGCTTGTAGTTGAGCGATTGTCTTCTGCTTTTCAATGACCTGCGATTTCAGGGTAGATATGTCTCTGCGCTCTTTCACTAAAGAACGCAGAGGTACCGCAATAGTCATGATGATAAACACAAAAGCAGTAAGCACTATGAGTGCTCGCTTGTTGGGTTTTAGCGAGGAAGCCACAACGCTAGTTTGCCGTGACTAGCCCTTGAAACGTGGGAAGGCAGACCGACCCGCGTAACGTGCCGCATCGTCTAGATCTTCTTCAATGCGCAATAGCTGGTTGTACTTAGCTACCCGGTCAGTACGTGCTGGCGCACCACTCTTGATCTGGCCACAGTTGAAGGCCACGGCCAAGTCAGCGATTGTCGTGTCTTCAGTTTCACCTGAGCGATGGCTCATCATTGAGCGGAAACCTGCACGATGTGCCATTTCAACCGCTTCAGCAGTTTCGGTCAATGAACCAATCTGGTTTACTTTCACGAGCAGAGCTGATGCTGAGCTTTCAATGATGCCGCGACTTAGACGCTCGGTATTGGTTACGAAAAGGTCATCGCCAACAATTTGCACGCGATCGCCAATTGCCGCCGTAATGGCCTGCCAGCCAGCCCATTCATCTTCAGCTAATGGGTCTTCGATCGAAACGATAGGGAAATCTGTTACAAGGCCGGTGTAGTAATCGATCATTTCTTGAGTGGTTTTGGTCTTACCCTCAACTACATAATTTCCGTCTTTGAAAAGTTCGTTAGCAGCAACATCTAGCGCCAACGCGATTTCAGTGCCGACTGCAAATCCGGCTTTACCAATTGCTTCAACAATAAGTTCAAGTGCAGCGCGATTGCTTGGAAGGTTAGGGGCGAAACCGCCTTCGTCACCAAGTCCGGTTGATAAGCCTTTAGATTTCAAGACACCTTTAAGTGCGTGGTAAACCTCCGCACCCATACGAAGTGCTTCGCCGAATGTTGACGCACCGATTGGGGCAATCATGAATTCCTGAACATCAACATCGCTATCAGCATGTGCGCCACCATTGATGATGTTCATCATTGGCACTGGAAGAACGTGTGCATTTGGCCCACCTACATAGCGGTACAGCGGCAAGCCAGCAGAGGATGCTGCAGCTTTTGCTACCGCAAGTGAGACGCCAAGGATTGCGTTTGCACCCAAGTTTGCTTTGTTATGTGTGCCATCTAACTCGATCATGATCTGATCAATTAAGCGCTGATCCGTAGCATCTAGGCCAAGGATTTCTGGCATGATTTTATCTTCAACAGCTTCAATAGCTTTGATAACACCCTTGCCGAGGTAGCGAGGCTCGCCATCACGAAGTTCTACGGCCTCAAATGCGCCAGTGGATGCACCAGATGGCACAGCTGCACGACCAGTGGCTTCGTTATCAAGAATTACTTCAACTTCAACGGTTGGATTTCCGCGTGAGTCAAGAATTTCACGGGCACGGACATCGGCGATGCTGGACATAGGGTTACTCCACATTTCTGTCAGATTCGATTGTTGAGGCTAACGACTCTAAGCGTGCCTCATTGCACTGTCCCTAGCCTAGCGTATGCATACTGCCCCACTTGGGAGCCGACACTTCAGTTGGCTAAGACTGGCAGAGTCTTGGATTTAAAGCTGATTCTCCTGCTCATGGGCCAAAACCATAGAACGATACTCTCCCATTGCCGCCCGAAGGCAAGATTCCGCATCTAGGTCAGCTTTGCGGGCTAATTGCACAGCGGATGTGAGTAATTCAGCGATTTTTTCTTGAGTAATCTCGCCAATTAGTTCATTGAGAGACTCCGTCATTGCTTTGTTCTCAAATTCAACATCTAGTTTGCGTGACCGGTAAAGCAACTGAGTTGCTAACTGCAGTGCAGGCAGAGCTTTTGGCACTCCATCAGTCACAGATTCGCGCTGCTTTTCTTCACGCTTAATTTGTGCCCAGTTTTCTTCTAGCTGTTCCTGGGTTTGAACTTCCATGTCAGTAAAAACATGTGGATGACGACGTTCAAGTTTTGCAACTACATTTGCTGCAATTTCATCAAGAGTGAAACTCGAGTCTGACTCTTGGGCAATTCGCGCATGGAAAACCACTTGCAGAAGCAGATCGCCAAGTTCTTCACGTAATGCGACTGAATCTGCTTGATCCATCGCTTCAAGAACTTCATAGGTCTCTTCGAGTAGGTAGCGGGCGAGCGATTCATGAGTCTGCTCTGCATCCCACGGACATCCACCTGGTGATCGGAGTTGATCCATAACCGAGACAAGTCGATCTATCGACTCAGACATGGGTTACTTTGCGCCCTGCTGAGCGAATGAGAGTTTGTTGTCCACACCGGTTGCCTGAAGTTGATTTGGGTCCCAGGTGCCATAACGCGGAGCAACCTCAATTTGCAGTGTGCTGGCTAGCTGGAGCAAGAACTCGCCAGTTGCTTTAGTGCGCTCTTGCTGAGTTCCCTTAGGTAGCACTGCAGATCCGATGTAGCCCTGGGCCAATACCGTGCGGAAAAATGCGTCAATCTGACTTAGAGGCACACCTTGTGATGATGCCAACTGTTGTTCGACGGTATCTTGACCGTATTGCTGGTAGACAGAGAAACGAAGCTGTGCAATCTGCGAATCAGTAACTTTCTTGCCAAGTTTTTTTAAACCACGATCAACGATGTCAGTGATGATTAGGCGATTCACAATTTTCTGACCAATCGAGCCAGTGTCAGGTGCTGGCCCTGTGGCTGGCGCACTTTGAATCTGCGCCAGAGTTTCAGTTAATTGTGTAGTTACCTCGGATTGCTTAATTAATGTATCGCCAACTCGCGCTGCTGAACCAGCATGAACAGGTTTGGATGAACACCCAGCAACTAGCAACAATGCAGCGATGCATGCGCTGAATTTCCCAAGTTTTGTCACGACTAACCATCCCTCTTTACGAAGCTACTAACAAACTGTTTACCGCTTGAGTTACCCAGCTGACCAAGTCGAATTCTTCAACTTCTTTTGCTGAAATACCCAACTTTTGCTGTTGCGGCAGTGGTAACACAATCGTACGCGTTGCCGGCTGTATCCGACTGCCTGGGTAGAGCCGAGTTAAGCGAAGTTGCTTAGACTCAGACAATTCAATCGGTGAAATTTTCACTGTTGTGCCGGCGGAAATAACTTCAGCTACCCCTACAGAGTGCAATAACACTCGCAGTCTGGCGATTTCGAGCAACCGCTCAACCTCTATTGGAAGTGCACCATAGCGATCTTTCATCTCTTGAGAAATTTCATTGACCGCAGTTTCAGTTCGAGCATCTGCCAATCGCTGATAAGCCTCGAGACGCAGTCGCTCTTGCGGAACATACTGATGTGGAATGTGAGCTTCAACTGGCAACTCGACCCGGATTACTGTCTCAGGCTCAGCTGCAGCACCATCGCGAACTTCGGCGATGGCTTCACCAACAAGGCGCACGTAAAGATCAAAGCCAACTTCCGCGATGTGACCGCTTTGCTCGCCACCTAGGAGATTGCCAGCCCCACGAATCTCGAGGTCTTTCATAGCAACGGCCATACCGACGCCTAGGTCGGTGTGCGCTGCAATTGTCGCCAATCTGTCATGCGCTGTTTGTGACAATGGGCGATCTGGCTGATACAAGAAATATGCATATCCACGTTCGCGACTTCTACCAACGCGCCCACGAAGCTGATGAAGTTGAGATAGACCAAAGGTATCTGCTCGATCAACAATCAAGGTATTGGCATTTGGAATGTCTAGTCCACTTTCAATGATTGTTGTACTGACTAGAACATCAAATTTATTTTCCCAGAAATCGACAATGATTCTTTCTAATTCATGTTCATTCATTTGGCCATGAGCCACAGCAATGCGAGCATCGGGAACAAGTTCCGCCAACTTACTAGCCACTCGATTGATACTGGAAACCCGATTGTGCACGAAGTACACCTGGCCATCTCGCAAAAGTTCGCGATGAATTGCCGCAGCAATATATTTCTCGTCGTATGCGCCCACAGAAGTTAGCACTGGCAACCGCTCTTCGGGTGGGGTTTGAATTGTGGATAGTTCGCGAATACCCGTTATGGCCATCTCTAAAGTTCTTGGGATTGGGGTTGCCGACATCGTTAACATGTCTACATTCGTGCGCAGAGCCTTCAGGTGTTCTTTGTGTTCGACACCAAAACGTTGTTCTTCATCGACGATTACTAAGCCTAGATCCTTAAAGCGAACGTCGGCACTGAATATTCGATGTGTGCCAATAACGATGTCAACCGAGCCGTCTGTTACCCCAGCCAGTGACTTTTTAATTTCCGAGTCAGATTGAAAACGGGACAGCGGTGCAATTGTCAACGGGAACTGTGCATATCGTCTAGAAAACGTTTCAAAGTGCTGTTGAACTAGCAAAGTTGTTGGCACGACAATTGCTACCTGTTTGCCATCCTGAACAGCTTTAAATGCGGCGCGAACTGCAATCTCAGTTTTGCCATATCCCACATCGCCACAGATGACTCGGTCCATCGGAATTTCGCGTTCCATGTCAGCTTTAACATCGTTGATAGTCGCTAGTTGATCTGGAGTCTCGACAAAGTCAAAAGCATCTTCGAGTTCACGCTGCCAAGGCGTGTCCGGACCGAAAGCAAAACCACGACTTGCCATGCGAGCCGCATACAAACGAATAAGTTCACCTGCGATTTGGCGAACAGCTTTGCGAGCCCGGGTTTTAGTTGCTGCCCAGTCTCCACCACCGAGTTTGTTCAAACTTGGCGCTTCACCACCAATGTATTTTGTTACGTGTTCAAGTTGATCGGTAGGAACAAAAAGTCGGTCGGCAGGATGTCCCCGCTTACTTGAGGCGTATTCCAGAACCAAATATTCGCGAACTGCGCCTTGAACTTCACGCGAAATCAAATCGACGTATCGACCAACACCATGTTGATCATGTACCACGTAATCACCAGCAGTAAGTGTGAGCGGATCAATCGTTGCTTTGCGTCGAGTTGGCATACTCCGATTTGCCCGACCAGATTCGCGAGTTCCAAAAATATCGAACTCGGTTAAAACCGCCACACTCGCATCGACTGCAATGACACCATGCTGCTGATGCCCAACAACAACTTGCACTACCCGCGGATCGAAATCGAAGTTTGTGGAAACTCGAGCTGCAATATCTAGTTCGGATAATGTCTCTACCAAACGAGCAGCAGTTCCTGCTCCGTTCATAATTACGGCAACATTAACTTTTTTGGACCACCACGAACGCATATCTCCAACGAGTTTGTTCATGTTGCCGTGATACTCAAATGGCACGGCAAAATTTAAATCGATGTCGTCGGGTGCCCGAAGACTTGAAAGTTCACACCAAGTAATTCGACTCGAACTACTTCTAACTTCTGCATAATCGCGAAGTCCCGTCCCGGCAAGTGAAAGCGGTGACACATTCCCTTGCGCTGCATTTTGCCAAGCAGCTGCTAAGAACTCAGCACTTGTGCTGATGATTTCATCTACTCGAGCTCGAATACGCTCTGGTTGAACCTCAACACCAACCCATTGGCCGGCTAGAAGTTCAGTAACCAATTGCAAATCATCACTCAATAACGGGATCAGACTCTCCATGCCCTCAATCGCCATTCCCTGCGAAATCTTTTCAAGCATTTCTGAGATTTCAGGCATCTCGGATTTCAAATCGTTGGCTCTAGCTTTCACGCCATCAGTGAAAAGCAATTCGCGACAAGCAGTTGCAGTCAAGCCCGAAACCGTTGCCCCGATAGACCTCTGATCGGCAGCTGAAAATTCTCGGATATCGTCAACAGTGTCGCCCCAAAACTCAAGCCGCAATGGATGAGCGTCAGTCGGAACAAAAACATCTACGATTCCGCCACGCACAGCAAACTGACCTCGTCGATCAATTAATTCCACTCGCTCAAAACCAAAATTGGCTAGTTGTGCGCTCAAATCGTCAATTGAAATTTCGTGTCCGACTTCGACGTGAATTGGGTCAAGAGTGGCTAACTCGCGCATCACCGGCGCAATCAGCGACCTAACTGACATCACGAGCACTTTCACTTCTGGATAGTTCATGGGATTTGCTAGCCGATTCAATACTGCGACTCGGCGGCCAACAATTTCACTACTCGGACTCAGACGCTCGTGTGGAAGCGTCTCCCAAGATGGCAAGAAAGCCACATGTTTTGGGTCAATGAAATCAGAAAGATTCTCGACTAACTCCTCAGCACTTCGTTCACTCGGAGTAACAACTAGAAGTGGATTCGGATTCGTTAAAAGCGCCCCAATAGCGAAGGCAGCAGTTGTACTTGGTGTACTCACACTGACATCGCTTAGCGTTTCCAGCGAGGATAAAATTGAGGTAAAAGCAGGCGAACCACTGACCACTCGAGCTAAAGATTCAAAAGTCATGACTTATCAGCCAGCACTTGCAAAATTGAGTTTGCGTACTTTGGCCGACAGATAATTGCTCCTGCGACCTCAACATTAACTTGATTAAATTGAAAATCAGAACCGTCAGGCAACAACGCAGTTAACCCGTAGTGATGCGCGATGGCTAACGGTGCCGCGATATCCCATTCATAAAATCCCGAAGTGTTCACATAAATATCCGCATGTCCACGAATGATGTAAGCCAATTTTGCCCCGACAGATCCTCGACTTTCAACAGTCACATCTTTACTGAAGTCATCGGTCAGGGCACTACAGATCGCGTCTAACTGCGTTGGAGGGTTGGATGCGGATGCGACTATTCGGATGTCTTCTCGTTCCGAAAGCGTCCACCCCACTGCTTGCCTGTGCATATTGCCGTGTACCCCGGAATCAAATTCTGAAATCCACACGACCGAATCAGAGGTAGCGAGTGTGGTGTTCACTACTGGAACATTCACTGCTGCTGCCGTTATCTTCGAGGGAGTTTTTGCCTGCGATTCCCAGAGAGCTACGTGCACTGCAAAGCCTGGAAACCCTCTGGAGAAACTTGCTGTCCCATCAAGTGGGTCAATAATCCAAACTCGTTGCGCACCATGGCGAGATTCGGGATCGACACTTTCTTCACTCAAAACAACGTCATCTGGCCGGTGGCGTTTGAGCTGATTGATCAGGAATTCGTTGGCGGTGGTGTCGCCTAAGTCACCTAACGCTTTTATTTCATCGGCACTGGGATTCTCTGGATCAAGCGGCTTGTAGTCGGCAAGAACTTCAAGCAAGATGTTTCCAGCCTGCGTGGCTAATTCTTTTGCTAAAGCATGATCATTCATGAATTGAAGCGATTCTGAGTTTCTTCAAGCGACGATGACACTAAGTGTTCAACGGCTTCAGCGCCGCGGTCGATTAAGTCTGAGACTTCAGCTTTCTCACTTGAGGAAAAATTTTTCAAGACGAAATCAGCTGGTTCCTGTTGACCAGGGGGACGGCCAATTCCCAATCGGATTCGATACCAATCGCCCGTGTCGAAGGATTTACGGATGGACTTAAGGCCATTGTGACCATTGTCGCCACCACCGAATTTAACCCGAATTACCCCTAAATCAATATCTAGTTCATCATGCAAAACAATGATGTTCTGTGGCTCAACTTTATAAAAAGTTGCAAGTGCCTTGGTCGGCCCACCTGATTCGTTCATAAATGAAGTTGGCATGGCTATGACAACGTGTTTGCCATTTAATCGAATCTCGGAAACAAGCGCAGCCGCTCTCTTATGTTTGTTCAGACTAGCGCCCGCATTTTTGGCCAACGCCTCAATGACTCGGGCACCGATGTTATGCCGAGTGAATGCGTAAGTGGGACCCGGATTTCCGAGTCCCACTACAAGCCATGTGTCTGTCACAGATTATTCAGCTGACTCGTCAGCACTCTCTGTTTCAGGTGCTGCTTCTTCTGCGGCTGGAGCATTAGCTTCTTCCTGACGAGCAGCGCGAGTTGCAGCCTTAGCAGCAGCAGCTTCGGCAGCAGCAACTACTGATGCTTCAGTCGCAGCGGCAGCCTCGGTAGCTTCACGTTCAATATTTGCAGCCTCAGCAGCGGTAACAACCACTAAATCAACGTGCTCGATGTGGCGACGAACTGGATCGATCTGAATGTCACGTGGGGTAACCGTTTGGGTCTTCCCATCGACATTGATCTCGATTGAAGATGCACGCTTACGCAGAGTAAGAGTTAGTTCGTGTGAATCAATACTTACGTGCACTGGCGCTTGACCATGTCCGTAAATAACAGCTGGAGTCTGGCCTTCACGGCGTAGGCGACGAGCGGCGCCTTTTCCAAAATCGTTACGCAAATTAGTTTCTAATGACATTTGTTACTCCTCAAGTTAGGTCGCGGATTTGCTCCGCAGGAGACCTTCGTCGATAACGGCTATCGCATGAAGCGAAGCCCTCGCCGAGGAGCATGTTAAGGCTAAAGCGTAAGACAGTGCGAGGTCAAACTAGGCAGGGAAACTAGACGCCTACGTGGTCGAAAAGTCCAGCAACAGAGCCTTCATCGAAAACTTCGCGAATTGCTCTGGCTAGCAACGGTGCAATCGGCAGAACCGTTAAACCTGGGAAACGATTTTCAGGAGCAATCGGCAAAGTATCTGTAACAACTACTTCTTTGATACGCGAGTTCTGCAAACGCTCAACTGCAGGTGATGACAAGATTCCGTGAGTCGCCGTAACGATTACGTCCTCAGCGCCATTTTCAAATAGCGCTTCAGAAGCTTTCACAATGGTGCCGCCGGTATCGATCATGTCGTCAACAACTACACAGATCCGGCCTTTAACATCGCCAACAACTTCAAGTACCTTCGCTTCGTTCGGCACATCTGGGTCGCGACGTTTGTGAATGATGGCAAGTGGTGAGTCCAAAATGTCGGTCCAGCGCTCGGCTACTCGAACTCGACCTGCATCTGGAGATACAACTGTAATTTTGTCGCGGTCAACAGTGCGACCAATATGCGCGGCCAAAATCGGCAACGCAAATAAGTGGTCCACCGGACCATCGAAGAAGCCCTGAATCTGCGCAGTATGCAAATCAACACTCATTAGTCGATCTGCTCCAGCAGCAGTAAATAGGTCGGCCATTAAACGCGCAGAAATTGGCTCGCGACCAGCATGCTTTTTATCTTGGCGCGAATAACCGTAGAACGGCGCTACCACTGTGATGCGCTTTGCAGAAGCTCGCTTTAGCGCATCAACCATGAGCAAATGCTCCATGATCCATTCGTTAACAGGGGCAGTGTGAGTCTGCAACACGAATGCATCACAACCACGAATTGATTCGTCGAATCGAACAAAGATTTCACCATTGGCAAAGTTGTAAGCACGCGTTGGCACGAGTTCAACGCCCAGTTCTTCAGAAACTGCTTGCGCTAATTCTGGGTGCGAGCGACCAGCTAGGAGGACCATTCGCTTTGCATTGTTCTGGGTGATTCCGGTCATGCTTGCTGCCCTCCGACGATTTGCTGCTAGTACTTAGTCTGCCACTGCTGCGTTGGCAGAGTCACTACCGGGTCGTTTCCTAAGCACCCAGTTCAAAATATTTCGCTGACGGGCACGCCCAACACCGATTGCTCCAGCCGGTACGTCATCAGTAATGACCGATCCGGCAGCGGTATAAGCGCCGTCGCCAACCGTTACCGGTGCCACAAGCATTGTGTCGCTTCCAATGCGCACATGCTTTCCAACAATTGTTTGGTGTTTGTCGACGCCGTCGTAATTTACGAAGATGGTGGCTGCGCCGATATTGCTGCCTTCCCCAATAACCGCATCACCAACATAGGAAAGGTGTGGAACTTTGGCCCCATCTCCTAGTTGGGCATTCTTCATTTCAACGAAGCCGCCGGCTTTAGCTCGGGTACCGAGTACAGTGCCAGGACGTAAATAGGTGTACGGGCCGACTTTGGCACCTTCTCCGATAATTGCCCCATTTGTTGTGGATTTAGTTACCGTCGCATTTTCTAAGACTCGCGTATTTTCCAAGGAACAGTCTGGCCCAATGATCGCGCCAGACTGAACTGAAGTTTCACCAATCAACCTGACGTTTGGCAACAAAGTGACATCTTCATCAAGACAGACGGTTGATTCGATCCAAGTTGACTGCGGATCTTGAATCGTAACTCCAGCTAACATCCACTTGTCTAAAATACGATGCCGTAAAATCTGTCCAACCTGAGCCAACTGTTTACGGTCGTTCACGCCAAGAATATTTTCTTCATTGGTGACATGTGCATGAACCGGATGCCCATCACGGCGCAAGATTTCAATCACATCAGTGAGATACAGTTCACCCTGCGAATTGCTAGTGCCTAATTGTGTGAGGGCGCTTCGTAATAACGCCAAATCGAAGCAGTAAACGCCAGAGTTAACTTCCGTAATGGAAAGCTCGGCATCTGACGCATCTCGGTGTTCGACAATCTTTTCAACATCGCCGCTGTTGCTGCGCACAATACGTCCGTAACCAGTCGGGTCAGCAAGATGAGCGGTCAATATTGCAGCCGATGCGCCGTTGTTTGAATTAATCAATTGGGCAATATCTTCACGTGTTAAAAGTGGGGTGTCACCAGCAAGCACTAGAACCGAACCTGTGGCTGTGGTGGACAAACTCTCGAGCGCAACAGACACTGCGTGGCCAGTTCCGTTTTGCTTGTCCTGCACGACAACTTGAACCTGATCAAACTTTGCAACTAAGTGAGCTTCGACTTGTTCACGCTGATGGCCGACCACAACGAGAGTTAAGTCAGGATTAGCGGGGCTGGCAGCGGCAAGTACATGGTCAATTAGGGGCAAACCTAGAACAGTGTGCAGCACTTTGGGAGTCGTTGAGCGCATTCTGGTGCCTTGGCCAGCGGCTAGAACTACTAGCGCAGCGAGGTCTGTTGTGACGTTATCCGTGAACACAAATACAACCCTACTTAACAAATGGCTCCCGGTAGAGGACTCGAACCTCTATTCAGTGCTCCAAAGGCACTTGTCCTGCCGTTAGACGAACCGGGAAAGTCCTTAGAAATCTTAGGCTCT
>Ga0114960_10001888_pt1 | contig 16652 bp, 14 predicted proteins | sample C_130625_MF_Meta_FD_92637 | JGI IMG/M metagenome (GOLD analysis project Ga0114960, IMG submission 92637) | Freshwater microbial communities from Lake Croche, Canada to study carbon cycling - C_130625_MF_MetaG | ecosystem: Environmental > Aquatic > Freshwater > Lake | place: Lake Croche, Canada... | reverse complement strand
AGAAATTCTTTTTTATCAAAATATAAAATACAACATTTACGTGAATGGCTCAATGGTTACTCAAATGACCTTAGTCGAGCTAATATAAATGGCTATGCGGCTTTTACGTGGGATCCTGGAGCACCCATACAAACATATATTAAATCACTCCAAAATACAGATATACCTATACTTAAATATATGGTAAATTGTATAGAAGAATCTGTAAATATACCTGACAATAGGTCGGAATATATAAAGGCAAAAGAGGCATTGGATGTATCTAAAAAACGACTTGAAATGATTCTTAATCCTGAAAACCATGTATCCTATTATGAAGGGTGGTTTCCAATGAGTCGTCCGATGCATGAATATTCTTTATTTATTCTATTTGGAATTGCTCTCTTTTTATTGTTACTATCGGTTGTTCTATTTATAAGAACACAGGGTATTCAAGTAAATATAACAACATCACCAGCATATGATATGGGGGCAACAAACATATATGAAACTGTAAAGGGATATATATTATATATTATCGCCCTTGGTATTTTTATAGGATATTTAGTTCATATTTATACTAAAAAGTAATTCAAATATAGATGGTGTTTACTTATATTGTAGATGCTTGTCAGTATGTTCATCCTTCCGGTGGAGGGTCATTTCCAGCTATTATATATGCTGATATTGCATCAGCAAGTGCCCCTGGCACTACTCCCCCTTTAAAGGAGTTTATTAATGCTGGATATACTATTGGAGAAGCAACTGGTGTAGGTATAGAAGATAAGGTTTTGAAATATTTTAAAAATACAGGTCCGGCGGTTATAAATAGTAACAAGACAATTTGTCAATATTTCGGATATCCACTAGGTTCTCCTGACTATAGAAAGGTAGCTTTATCGGAAAATGATATTCATAATAAAGTAATGGATCTTATTCGTGATGGAAACTTAATAAGTAAAGAACAACTTTATAATTCAGCTGATTTTATAAGTCCTCCTAATGCGAATCAAGCATCCCTTATTTTTTTGTATCAAACACTCAGTCAAAGTAATAATACTTTAAGTAATGAGCAAAAAAGTCAAATGGATAAACTTGAAGCTTTTAATTTAAATACATTTGGACTCATTTTAGCGGAATATTGTTATTATAAGAGGTTATATTTATACTTATTAAATAAATATTTTGCAGTATATAATTATACTAATTATTCGGCAAATGGCCCTGATATAGGAATTGGTAAAATTGGAGGAATAGAAGCTACTGCAAAAAACGGGCCTATGTCTATTGTACCAAGCTCAACTATAAATGTTCAAGCGTATAATTTAAATCAAATAGCATATTATTTAGCATGTATTAATTCACGTATAGTAGATATAAATAGTTTATTACAATCTATTAATTTATATTATTCAAGTACTTTAGCCAGTATTTCACAAGAACTTGAGGCATCAGGATATTCGTTTGGAAGCCAAGCAGATGTGGAAGCTAGGGTAAATACATTACAATCATCAGCGAAGAATATTCATAAGCTTCAATCAGAAGCTGATTTCAGAAAGGGTGTAATTGAATATACAGAGGAAAAAAATAGATATTCTACACTTCTGTTGGGATTCTATGCTTTTTTAAATATAGCCGCTCTGGGTATCATTATGAACCTAAGGGAGTAAATTATAGAAAGTACGTATAGTATGAGTAGTAATCAAACAAGTCCAGTGGATTATTCTAAAGTTATCGATGATATAACAAAGGATATAAATAATGATTTTAACAATTCCTTTAGTGGGGCAGAAACATCATCTGATGGAACTATTACATATGGGCGTATGGTAGGGAGGAATATGAGTTTATCAAAAGCAGCATCTCTTATGACAGACCAAAATAATTCAAAGGTAAGTGAAGCTAGACGCCAAAAAGATACGTATACCCGGCAAGGGGAAATCAATGAGTGGCAGGCTCAAAATAAAATGGATACACTCTTTTTTTTACAGATACTCTTTATCTTCTTAGGTCTTGTTATTGTACTTCTCTTTCTCCGACAAGGAGGCATTATAAGTGATTCTGTTATGTATGTTATTGTAGGAGTTCTCTTACTTATCGTGGTCGGTGTATTATGGAATCGTGCTTCTTATACCGAAATGAGTCGTGACAAACGTTATTGGAATAGAAGATACCTTGGGTTAAATGATTCAAACTTATCTTCAACATCACAATGTTCTCCGTAAGTTAGAATGACAACAGTAAAGTCTGAAGTTATAGACCCAATCGTTACACTATCAAATGAGGTAGATACATTGGTATCTAGATTATTTAATCCAGTTGCTAGAATGCCATCAAGCTCAATGATGCAAAATGAAATTCGTCATATGGAAGCATCTGCAAAGGCACATGATAGTCTCTTTGAAGAGGCAGAATCAAAAGCACAGGGAAAAGGAAAAAAAACACGTCGACAAACTCTTCAGGAATTTGTCCTCCTCTTTTTCTTTTGTTCGTATGCTTTATTTACGGCAGCTGTATGTCTATATATATACCTTCAAAAAGGAATATCTGAAGTTTTTAAAGTATTAGGTATAATGATCATAATTGCCCTTGTTATAGCAGGTCTTATTATTCGACTTGCGTAGCAGGGTCACTTGCCATTCTTTCTTTCATAAAATCCTCCTTTCCGTCATCATCTATAAATACAACAACACGTTTATATATACCATTGTCTAAATTACCGAAATCCTCATCTAGACGATTTTGTAACTCTTGTTTGGTAAGTTTCTTGCCTGTCAAGATACCCTCATTTGCCCTAACCCAATTACTATATGCGCCCATCATTTCTTTTAGATTTACTTGTTCTGTTCCATATTCTGGGATACCCAGACGTGGGTCACGAAAATCGACCATACGTTCTGCTTTGAATTTACCATATTGGTCAAAGCTTTCCTTATATTTATTACTTTCTTGCATAACAATGCTTGGTACTGGATGTAAGCCATTTACAATATACTGAGTCTTATATGTATGGATTAAAAGGGAAAACCATGCTTCTCTCCAACGACGTAATTTCTTATCCAAATCCTCGTCTTTTAAGAATACATTTGGTTTCTTTGCTTTATACTCTGGGTCTGTGGTATCTACAAATTTACTCCCAAAGAGAACAACACGAATACGTCGCCATGTTCCCCTGTCCATGGAATGTATAGGAGGCAGCTTGTTACACATCATAAATAATTTACCGGTAATACGAAATCGTTGCTGGTCTTCAAACAAACCACGTGCTTCTACTAAATCTTCACCGCTAAATTGTTTCATACGAGACGTGTTAAGTGCTTCTTTTTCATCTGGTTCTTGTAGGTAAATAAAACGTTTGTTCTTGATACAAATAATATCAGGATTTGCTGCTCCACTTTCTGGCCTCTTTCTTGTGAGCGCAGTTGCTTGTAATGAAGAACAATAATCACCCATGGCATATGTCATTAAATCAACCAGCTTTGACTTGCCATTACCACCCACACCTAAGAAAGTATAGTAACATTGTTCCTTATTTGTTCCTTCTAGAGTTGAACTCATAAGGCGAATCATATATTCTCGCATATGTTGGTCTGGAAAGATTTTTATCAAGAACTCCATCAATTCGCGCTGGTCATTATCATCTGGATTATATGGAATATATTCAATCGCATCTGTATCAGGAAAACGACGTCCTGCTAAGAAACTCATATAATCATCTGGCTTTCCTGCGCGAAACAGTGGTTGTATAGTCTTTTTGCCAGATACATCTATTGTTTCAGCATTTAATTCAATGACGCCATTTTTACATGCTATAATATAGGGGTTCATATTTAACAAGTTCGTAAAATCTTCCTCACGAAACAACTCCGATGCTTCTTTCATCACACAGTTTTTAAACTCGGTTGTATATAGCTTTTTTTCTACTTTAACTAACAATTCAAATCGTTTACCATCAGAAGTTGTCTTCCATGTTTGAAACCAATCCCCATTATCATGCCCATCACTTATATCTGTAATATTATTGTGTTGGCAATGAGTATCCCACGCCTTTTTCTTAATACGCATTCTTGCACGATTTACCAAATCGGCAAGCTCCGAACTAAGTTTACAGCGAAGCTCCATACCTTGATTGGTATGTCGCCAGGTATGAAGTTTTTCATCATACACGTACCATTCTGTCCCTTTTCGCTCAACAGATGCGCAAAATTTATCCTTGTATACTTTTTGTAACATTTTGGCTACAAGGTAATGTGAATCATCTACGTTATATTGAATATAACCAATGTGGTCTTCTTCTACGATTTCCTTATATAATGCAGGTGAATCATGGCGAGCCCAATAATGAAGAGAACGCATACTAAGTTTAGAACCTGTTGTATTTTTACTAAATCCATGAGACCACCTTCGTCGAAAGGAAGACCAGTCGGTTTCACCGGCCTTTGTCGATTTTTGAGAGAATTCTACCCAAGTATTAAACATGTCTTCGCTAGAATCAATATTTGACAAACACCAACCGACTTCCATCCATGAATTATAAGACTCTGCTCGTTCTACCGATAAACATTCTAATGCTAGACGTTTTGACAACTCAATCTCATCATCGTCGTGACCCGTGGGAATCACTATCTGTTGATATATTTGAGGAGCAGTTGTAGTTTTTGGGGCAGGTTCTGGTTTTGCTGCAGTTCCTTTGTTCAATAGGGAATCAAACAGATTCTGTTTGCTAGGTATAATGGTGCTTGTATCATCAGGCACATTATGACGAACACTAAGGAGCTTCATTAATTCAAGGGAACTTAACTCACAGTCCACTTCCTCAAATACCCCATCCTCTGTATTATACTCAAACACATTTGTGATTTGATAAGGGGGTATATTTGATTTAGATTCTCCATAAAAGAACCACCCTTGTTTACGAACCATACTTTCATCGTAAATATCCTCTACTGTATTTGTATATCCAACTCCATCAAAGCTATCTTCTATAGCTTTTTGAAGTAAAAGCCATTCACGTAAGACACGTTGTTTTTCATTTGTTAGGCAAATATCAGGGCATTGGATATGAATTCCATCTTTGATACATTTCTTTCCATCGGCATAGGCCGACGGACGAGTGCTAACAAAGAAACGAATCTGTTTATCTTCCTCTGTATCAATCTTAAAGAAATGAAAGAGAGCATTTTTAATAGCTGCCACAAATCGAACAATATGTATATTTTCAAATTGGTGTGTAAGGGGTGTACTAATAGGAAATTTGAAGTCAAGGTCAATTAATATAGGCTTGGGTGCTCCTAAACGAGGTTGTTCAACAAGATTGATAGGCCTTCCTTTCTGTACATTCAAATAATCATGTAAAAGGCCAAGAAATTCATCATACTTCTCATCAGGAATATTGAATTTACCCTTTACATTTTCAATCCCGCAAACGGATGCTTCTGCTCCATTTGAGCCTTTTTCACCCTTATATGTATCAAGAAATTGTGATAAAGAGTGCGCCTTATATCGTTCTAATGTTGCCATTGCTGACGAGTGCATTCTAACTGTTGAGGGCCAAGTTTCAATTTTGGAGGTACGGATTATGGATAAAAGTTGATTTTATACGGTGCTTGATGTACGTAAGTCACATACACAATGGTAGATGTATTTAAATTTTACTCGATGTCATCGAATTCTCCTCCCGGGAAGGGGACAGGAGAAACCTTGTCTTCTCCGATGGAGACATATTCGGTCCTTAATGCTATTCAAAATTGGAGGAAGGTGTTATCGAATGTTGCAGAAACACCGTTTGAATGGAAGGGAATTGTATGGCAAACGGCAGAGCAGGCATATGAGTCTGTAAAAAAGGGTAAAAAAGAGGCATTAATTGATATATGGAAACATAAGTTTACAGGGAATACGTTGGCGAGGAGTGTTTTACTAGCAACAGGGCAAGCACAGTTATGGTCTGGTAAAACACATTGTGTGGAGATGGAGGAAATAAGGGCAGGGTTACTTCAGCCTGTGGAGGCTGTGGAGGTTGTCCAAGCCGCGCCTAAACGAATTATACAAGGAAAAGCAGATATGTCGGGCAAGAAATCAAAAAAGGAAAATGTAAAAAAAATAGAAGAAATAGAAGAACCTCTGACAGCAGCACCTACTGAAGTCGATATTACATCTAATTCAAAAAATAGCCTTGCTACAGGAACTATACTAGCCGAGACAAGTCAAGCTCCTGTAACAGTTATTGACGATGCTGGCCTACGACAGGAAATTGCACATGCTGATTATGTTGAAAAAACACGCGATTCCTCCATTCGATTTTGCACAGTCTGTAATAATTACTTATATTTACATGTTGATGATACTACGGGTGACCTTCAACGCTCATGTAGAAATTGTGGATATAAGGATGTTGCTGAACAGGGGGGTTTAGTCAGTGAGATGCGTATAGAACAACTTTCAGCAGAAGGATATAATCTGGTCAATGAATTTACATTATTAGACCCTCGTTTACCACATCTTCGTGGAACTATAAAGTGTGTGAATGCTGGATGTCAAAGTAATAAAGGTGCAGTAGAATCAGATATCGTATATATTAAATATGATGCTGAGAATTTAAGATATATCTATATATGCACATTCTGTAAGACAAACTGGAGGTCTAGGAGATAATACTCATTCAGTCTACGGCTTTCACGGTACATCTCTAAAAAAAGGTTATTTTGGTAGGATACTCTTTCGGTCGAGTTGTATCATACAGTTTAATTAATGATTTCATATATGTATCTCGTAGAATACTTATATGATTCCCTGTAGGGTTCTCCACTTTTTCAACTGGAATAGCTTCTCCAATAAATGTCCTTATTTTTATATCATATGGCTCACGTATAAGATTTAATGTTTTATAAATTGATTCAAATGTTGGAAGGCACATAGGAATATGAAAATATCCAAATATTTTTGTTAGATATTCAATTATAACCCCTTTCATAGGTTGAAATATTTCATTTTCCCCATATACAAGCACAGGCACTAAATGAGTTCCTGTTTCTAGAGCCAATTTAAATACTCCCTTTCTACCCTTTAATTTAAGAGAAAATACATTGTTTTGAGCCCTTTTCATTTCTGATATTCCTCCAACACACACTATAAGGGATGAGCGAGTATCTATAACTTTTTTCATATCTTCATAGTTGGAACGAACACATGATTCTAAAAATTCATGTGAAAAAGGTATATTCCAAATAGTGTCTAACACAGTACCTTTTATATTTCTTTCAGGCCATGCTGTATACTTTGTACCAATATGCATTGCTTGACTTATATTAAACATACCATGCGGGTGTATTAGATATATACCCATATTTGGTAAAGGATGTGTAACTTTTACAGGAAAAGATTTTGCTATATTTGTGCGAAGTTGTTTACATATATTTGGAAATAACCACTGAATGCATGTATTAATAAAATCTATAATAGGTTTAATTCGTATAACACCCGCGCTGACTAATAGAAAGAAGAGAAATACAGATATTGTTCCAAACATTAATAACGCTATGATAAATCCAATGACTAATCCAATTAAAAGTATCATATATGTTGTTGGAAACAAGGCTTCAAATATATTCATAATCTCTCTATAAAGCGCATACAATCGGCAATAATTTTTTTTGGCGCACAAAGAGGAGCTTGAAAGGTGGGGTCTTTTGTAGCAACATGAATCCATTCCAAGTCTTTTCCTGATTCAGTCAATCTAACATATGCTTCTTTCACTTGTAAAGAACCTGACCCAGAGGCTAAACAAGAACGGACCCATGCCCCCCATATAGGGTTCAATGCTTCTCGTATACTTGAAATAGACCATATCGAAGCAAGGATATGAAAAAAATCACGACCTATTTTTGGACAAGTATCTATGACAGGTAAGCCATCTCTTGCATCTACACGTTTACCTAAACATGCTAATCCAAAATCTATAAAAATTATACGAAATGGAAATGTAATCTTTTTGTCGGAATGGTTCCAACGTATATTTATAGAAAATGTCTCTTTCGCAATCAACATATTGTTTACTTTCAAATCTCGATGATCAAGTGTAAGACCTTCTTGAAATACATCGAGAATAAGAGACAATTGTAAAAGTATATAAGGAAAGAGCGCAGGTTGAGAAGGAATGTGAGTAGAACACCATATTGAAAAAAGAATAGGGTCATATACATCCATAGAAAACCATACAGACGCGCTAGGACGGTGGAAAAAAATATCATGAACTTTTGGAACACACCCTTGAAGACCAAATGCTTTCAAGTCTTCATGTGTCTTCCATTGAATAAGTGCTTCTATAAAAAGATAAACACCACCTGTTTTAGGTCTTTTAATAGCAACGCATGTATCTCCTTTTAAAAAAGAATCGATATATCCAAATGTTCCATTTCCTAAAGGACCAAGGGGTACTAAACTAAAAAGTTTATTCCCAGATGCATCTGTTACTGTTCCATCTAATGAACATTTAGGAAGAAGGGTATATGGTATCTCATGCCACCTTTCAGGCGGCCCCTCCCATTCAATATGTAATTGTTTGAGTGACATATACACTCTTCTATTTATAAGCCCATAATTCAAAAGGATGCTCCATGGCACTTTCAGATAGAACCCCGTATTTTTTTGTAAAAGAACTAGGTACAACGACTGATGTAATTCCTTCTTGTATATTATACCAACGAAGAGTTGTCTCTTTTATATGTGGTTTATCATCTCTTAAAAAGAGACAGAGAGGTACCCATACACCATCCCATGCCCAAAACCCTGCTAGGATTGTATCAGGATTGTATCTAATTCTTTCTAACAAGTTAGAAGGGATTTGTTCCTCTTTTACTTTTACCCATCCATCTTGTATAGCACGTGCTTCCCATTGAAGAGGAAATTTTCGTTGATGAAGGTGTATTCTTTCATGGCGAAGAGTATCTTCTAACATGTGTGGGGGGTAATGAGCAGGAATGACAATAATATTAGGAGGTCTTGTATGAGGAAGACCACCTTCAGCAGTTGGATTTATAACTATAATTTTTTCTCCTTCTTTTTCATAGGAAGAAAGGGATTGATCCATCCATGGCATATATGTTTGGCCTTTTCTTGCTAAAAAATTAAGAGGAGAATCTCTACATTTTTGTCTGTATTTGTCTATCTCTTCAGCTGCGGTGAATAGATCCATTCTATCTATACAGGAGGCGTTTCCTTTCTTGCTTTTCGCATAGAACTAGCAAGGAGAGAATCAGATAAATAAGAAGAAATACTACTTTGTTTCTTTTGGCTTATTTGAAGTATACTTGTATTGCCTTTCTTTGTAGTTTGTTTTGTTGTCTGATTTGTTGTCTGAATAACACCCATTTTACTTAAGAAAGCTTTCTTTGCTAGGTTATTACAACAATTTAATCCATCTCTAAATAGAATTTCTGAAGCAATGGATTCGCGTTGTCCTATCAATCTATCACCAACTTCCCATTTTGAAGGAGGTACAAATCCAGGCATTTTCTCAACAAATATTCCGAAAAGCTGCATTAAAGGATTCATAAGTTGATGAAGTATATAATATTCATAATCAGTTTGTAAGCCATTTTTTATAATATAAGTAGGAGTCTCAATTCTTTCCCCCTGTAATTTACTTACTAGTTGTCCTACACTTGGCTTTACATATACATATCCTATTCTCTCACCGGAAGCAGGTGCATTTCCTGGGTCACGCGCTGTAATTCTATCGGCCAATATTTTATGTGCTGGAGGCGTTCCTTTATAATCAGATTTAAGTGATTTCGTTATAGTAAGTTGTGACAATGTTAATTTCCCGTCTACCAAATCTTGAACACCCTGTTTGACAGCGTTTGTTGCTGCTATAACATCTTTATGGAGAAGAAGTTGTTGAATAGCAGCACCATATATCATTTTAAGAAGGGGCGCATTATCACGTCTTTTTAAAACAATTCCCATCGATGTTTCTTTATAGTCATCGGGTGACTCTTCATACTTATTTCCCACATAACGTTTTTTACTAAATATAATAAAGGGATAGAATGTTTTATCATATTCAAAGTCGTGAGGTTCTTTGAGTGCTCCTGTAATAAATTTACCTGCTTCTTCTGTCAATTTCATTGTTGCAACAATGGCTTCTCTCCCTTCTAAATTCTTTCCATCAGGTCCTCGTGGATTGAAATTGACAAAGATAGAATCTGTATCACCGTACACAATTTCAGCTGAACAACGAGGGTCTCCAGCATCAGGTCCATAAAATTGTTCTATGGCTGATTTACTAAACATGATTTGTTTTCGCCCATATGCTGTAACAGATGCTGCTAAATGTTGAAGGCGAATTTTAAATGTGCCTGACCCTAATTGACCATATAAGGAATTCGCCGTTATTTTATACGCATTTTGCTCAGCATCCAGAAGGGCCTTTTTAAATGGGTCAGATGTTTGTGTAATTTCTTTTCTTTTTGCTTTACGAGCTGCAAGAAGTTTTGCTACAATTTGTGGAAGTGTACCTTTCTTATCATTTTCAGGTTGCGCATATCTACAAATACGTGTACCTACCTTTTTCTTTTCAGGTTGTTTACGTGTATCACCTGGGACAGGACGAATAATATCAAATTCAATATCAGTCCATTGTGTTCCTGGAGCAGCATTTTTTTCATCTTCCACCGAACCATATGTTACACCTATTATATCACCATCCAAGTCATAATCTTTTACCCAAACAAGCATATCATAGCTGATATTTTCACTTATTATTGTGCTTGGATATAGAGAGGCAAAATCACATACTCCTACAGGACTTGTATAAAACCCAGGGGTAGGTGTAAGAACAAAAGCCCCTTCATAGCTTTCGGATGACTCTACACCTGTTGGGAGAACTTGAATAAGCTGTTCTCTTTCCATACAGTCTTTGAAAATAAGTGATTCTATTTTGATACCTTGTCCACGATTAAATATATACGAAACTGGAACTGAACAAACATTTGCCATTGACATGACTTCATTAAATACTTCCAATTTACTATACAATTCAAATGTTAAATCGCAATCCTGAACACAATATGCTGCTACTTTTGCTCTATCAGCGTTTGTGCCATGATGCATACGAAATATATCAGCGGGAGAAATATCGTCTTTTACAACCGCCCATGAATATGCCGCTGCTGCAACAAGGTTGACATTTTCCTCCGATGAAACAAGAATATGAGTTCCTTTTTCGACACCTATAATTTCCATTTTATCAGTTAAATCTTCGCCTAATTCATCAAGGAGCTGAACAAATCTACCAATCCGAGCATCCCCTGTTTGTTTTGTAAGAAGTTTCCAAGTGTTGACACCATATGCTTCTACTTTGCCTAACTTTCCACTCAAGTATACACCACACACTGAATCCAATTTATACGATGGAAGTTGTGCTTTTCTACGAATATGTCCAAGTAAATCAACACGTAGACGACCTGGTGTTGTCCAGAGATATAAGAAGTTATCCCCTAAGGCTGCTGATGAAAGACGTTTTTCTTCTAATTTCATTACACCACCTGTATAATGTATACGATTCATACGCTTAACTTCTATTGTATCATCTAACTCAAGTTCTTCGAGACGATGCCATACATATTTTTCATCAAAACCACTTGTATTATATCCGATAAATATATCAAAGTCTTGTTCAGTGACCCATCTAAACCAATCAAGTAAAAGTTCAGTTTCGGTATCAGCAGGATGAATGACAACTCCTTCGATTTTGTCACAACCACCAAGAACGAAAACATGTTTCTCTTTTACACCATCCACGTAGGTTACAGAGCCTATTTGAATAATAGGATCACCAGCAATAGGAGCACGTGTGCAAAACGTCTTATCTAGAACAGTCGTTAATTGAATAATACGTTCCTCTTTTTCTTTAATACCAAGGCTATCACGTCCTTCCCATATACTTGATATAGCTGTTAGTGGAGGAATTCGAGGTATTATACCAGGTATTTTTAAAGGTGGAATAACGAGTGGACCTTTTCCTTGAAATCCTTCTTTTAACATATGAGGGACTTCGAGAGCAGAAGAACAGAGTGCCCATAATTGTTTTGCAACACGTCTATATCCCTGTTTGGCCATAGGAAAGCTTCCATCCGAAGAATCACATTCTATATCCCATGTTATGATACGAAAAGGTGCAACAGGACGAGGAGGTATAGAACATGGATGAATGGTCTTCCATTCACATCTTACTTTTAAATAATCTTCCTTTGAATCAATATGAGGTTTATCTATATGAATCCATCCACATGGTTGAATATTTTGTATATGAAAGAAACGTAACATGGGGTCAATATTTGCTTCATATACTTCAATTGTTCTACCTCCTACTTTGAGACGAGGAATCCCGCTAGTATTTGTTGACTTTTCTTTGTTTTTATTATAAGGTTCTTCTGTTAAAAGGAGTTTCTTGAGTTTACGATATACCGTCATAGAGGGCACAGAAATATGAAGGAAAGGAAAATATTTTCCTCCTGTATATCGAAATAGTTTTTGTTTATTCACCTTTTCAATTTGTATACTTTTTGAATAATGACCTAGTTCAGAGTGAATTTTCTCTTCTATCATACTTTTCCATCGGTATTCTTCAGTGGGTGTCTTACAGGAAGGAAGCGCTACATATAAGAATGGACGAAAGCCTTCGACTTCAATATGGACTTGTTTCCCTTCTGCTGTTGTTCCAAATAATTGTATCATGTATTCTGTAACCGCGTTTGGTCTTGTACTTGTCCACTCATCAGTATAAGCATCCTCATCATTTTCAGCTTCATATTCTACGAGAATTTCATCTTCTGTTTTTTTTATTATACATTGGTCACGTGCAATAGCATCAAATATATGAATATCCATGTGGGGTGTGCTTTTTTATATGTCACTTGAAATATCAACTTTTATGAGCAGAAAAAGTGAAGTTTGTCGTGAACATACTGGAAAGGTATCATCTACTATGTATAATAAATGTAAATATATTCTTGTATTAATATCATTTACTATATCTGCCATTTCTTGTATTGTATATGGTATAACTTCTTTACCAAGAATGAATACTGCGCCTGGAACAGATCCAAATGTTGAATATAAAAAAACACAATATGAACAATTACATTCAGATGGATTTACATTTATTATGGTAGGAATAGGTATCATGGTAGTCATATTATCCATATGCCTACGATGGTATTATATAGATACTTTACATTCAAATAATTTACATCGTATTGTTCCACAACATATTCGACAGAGACCTATTTCTAGAGTTGGAGATGATACACCTCGAAGGGCTATGATTGTTCGAAAAGAGATAGTTGAAAAACATGAGAATATACAGCAGCAGCAACAGCAGCAACAGCAGGAGCAACAGGAGCAACAACAGCAGGAGCAGCAACAGCAGCAACAGCAGCAACAGCAGCAACAGCAACAGCAGGAGCAGCAACAGCAGGAGCAGCAACAGCAACAACAACAGCAGCAACAGCAGCAACAGCAACAGCAGCAACAGCAACAGAAGCAACAGCTCCCATATGTTGATTCTTCATGGAAAATCCATCCATTCACAGTACCTATACAACAAGATGGAACACACAGATGGTATGATTGGTATGCATATAGAAAGCCTGTTAGAATTATTTCTTAGTAAGGGGTTCTTCTGTTAAACGAGTCTTAGATTCTATATTTGTATTAGGGGGAAATTCTGTTGGAGTAGCATTTTTAATAGGAGATTGATTTAAACGACGTGTGTTCCTAGTTTTGTTAACATTCATTGTCATTGGACTAAAGGTAGAAACAGGTACTGTAGTATTCGTACTTGGCTTTGACCTACTAGGAGGATTATTTCCCAAGTCAATAAATTCATCAACCGTTGTCGGATTTGTTTGAACTTCTTTTGTAATCCCTTCCGGGCCTTCTTGTTCTATCGGAGAGCCATTTTTTAATACAAGAAAAGATGGATAACGTGTCACTGCATTTTTGAGTTCGGGTACATTATTTGCCACATCACTATCAACAACTACACGAGGGTACTTTGTAGGAGTTAATAAACTTTTCATAATATCTGGTTTTTTCTTTTTACATGCTCCGCACCATGGTGCCAATACCATTACAACTAGAATATCCTCTTTTTTCATAACTTTTTTTAATTTAGGAATATCACTCTTTTTTTGAACATTAAGAACTTTCTTTGCCTTTCTGGTGGTTGCTTTCGGCATCTAATATAGAATAGAAAAGATGTCATATACATTTTGGATGTTATTTACTTCTGCACTTGTACTTTTATTTATTATTTTATTAGTAAGGTCAAAAGATATGTATATACCTATGTTATACCTTGCGGTTGTTATTTATGGGGTGTATGTATATAAAGGAACCTGGAATTATTTGCCGCAACGATTATAGAATGGAATGGTCTCTTTTTTTATTGATACTTGTTGGATTAATAATATGCATATTAGTCTTATATAGTAGTCCAACTGGCTATCAATCTGTTTATATGCATAATATATATGGCACTCATTCTCCAAATCATGCTGTGAAATCTACTCCTACTAGCACTCCAATGTCTATTAATCCTCCATATGATACAACCCATATAACAAGTGTAGATGATTATGAATATAATATGATTGCGATGCATGAAGGCGAAAGAGATATATCCCCTGCAACACGAAAGATGTTATTATCTTCCTATCCGATGGATTGGTCTGTACAACCTCCCAGTTCTGCACATTTTGAAAGGGGTCTTGCTAATTTTAAGGAATCCTTTAAGAATCCTTCTCCGATACCTAATATATATACAAATATAAATGGGTCTTCTATGACGCCTCCGGATTTAGCATCCCAAGAGGCAAAAGAAAAAGAGATGTTAAATACATATGTTCCTAAAATGCCATCTGAACTTACAACATATGATGCTGCCGATGCAAAAGAATTAGTTGATAAGATATATGCAGCAAAAGGAAAAGTAGCTAAGATGAAAGAAATTCAACCAAATGTGTTTTCCATTATGTCAGTCAATGACATCAATCCTCCTATGGAAGAAGAGGCACAGGCAACGCATGAACCTAATGTAAATGCTGGTGAAAATACAATTGATGTTCCTAGTGTTACATATTCATACAAATCAATGGATCCTTTTTTTACACCAGGGGAAAAGTCAAGAAATGACCGTATTGATTATACTCAATGGACACCTGGGTTGGAACGACAATTTGCCCCAAACAAAACAATGGAACACTGGTATTAAGGATATATGAATAGTATATGAGAGATGAAATGTCAAAAATGTATTGCTCATCCTGGATTTCACATATTTGTTAAGTTTGCAACAGTAAATGATATAATGTTTATTTATTCGTCCCCATCTAAATCATTAGATTCAAATAAAGATGGGACAAAACTTGAGAATATAAGTATTCATATAAATGAATACAAAGGCCCATGGATATGGGTATGGGATTTTGGTGGCATGGGGTCCAAAGATTATACGGATTTTTCATTTAATACGTCATTGTTCAATACTTTGGCTAAAAATAAATATCTTCAAGAAATATGGATTACTCGTTCGAATATATGGATACAAGGTGTGATTTCATTCTTTAAGACAATATCTTCTGAACCATTGTTACAACATATAAAATTTATGGATGGTAGCCCCTTTGAAATATATCAAGCATTTCGTAAAGAAGGAATGGGCGCTGAACATATAAAATGGCTGCTTAACGAACAAACAAAATAATAAATAGTATGGAGATTACAGACTCTTATCATCCAAATATTGAAGTTAATAAAATGGATGGAATAAAAATATTTATTGTTCAAAACGTTGAGTCTGTTACAACAACTCCACCATTATATGATAGACTTTATATTAGGCAAACAGTAGAGAGGGATGACACTTTTATATTCGTAATAGATATGGGAAGGATACCAGCATTTGGACATTGGGTGTACGAATCTGTTATTTATATACCTGTATATAAGCGTTTAAAGGAAACGAATCCTACTATGAAACTCATGATTGGTTCATACAAACCATATAAGGAATTATATATACACTATTTTGGGTTAGATATGCAAGATGTGGTATATTCCATTCCTCTAGGCTCTACATGTATGATTCCTTCCCCTACATATTCATTGACACGTAAAGATATATCTCATGAACATCAGTCTTTAATAAAAAATATCATCCCATCTATATATGTTAATATAAAAGATGGATTTACATTTTTCCCGAGGGAAGATACAAATAATTATGAAGGAAATAATCATATGAAAATATCTTTTCGGTCTATCGTAGATTTTATGGACCGAACAGGAATTCCATATTCGGTATATAATACATCTGCAACATCATCTTTGCTTGAACAAATTCAAAAAGTTCAACATTCAAAAGTCATTCTTATTCCAGATGGAAGTGCACTTTTAGTAAATGGTCTTTTTGCTAGAGATTCCATTATATATGTTGTAGGAAGACTATGTTCAAAACAACATGCTATTTTATATCCACAAATAGGATATATTGTATGGTTGATAGAATCAAAGAATACTGTATATTATTTTCAAACGGATAGTGACTGTATAGAATACTTAAGAAGTGGTATATATAAAGAGCCGATCTATACAGAATCACGTGGCACCTT
>Ga0114960_10001886_pt1 | contig 16661 bp, 17 predicted proteins | sample C_130625_MF_Meta_FD_92637 | JGI IMG/M metagenome (GOLD analysis project Ga0114960, IMG submission 92637) | Freshwater microbial communities from Lake Croche, Canada to study carbon cycling - C_130625_MF_MetaG | ecosystem: Environmental > Aquatic > Freshwater > Lake | place: Lake Croche, Canada... | reverse complement strand
TTTATTTTTTTTTTTTTATTTTTTATTTTGTTTTTTTTATTTTTTATTTTGTTTTTTTTAATTTTTATTTTGTTTTGTTTTTTATTTGTTTTTATTTTTTTTTATTTTTTTTATTTGTTTTTTATTTGTTTTTTATTTGTTTTTTATTTGTTTTTATTAATTAATCAGTTAACTAGGAAGTTCGAAAGAAACCTGGGTTTCTTTCTAGGAAGTTCGAAAGAAACCTAGGTTTCTTTCTAGGAAGTTCGAAAGAAACCTAGGTTTCTTCTTTCTTCTAGTCCGTCTTAACATAGCAGTAGCTCATGTACTTCATGATATCAGTATACTTGATATGCTTTGGGATCTCCTCATTAACGTTGCGGCTAATCATAACCTTGTTAATCTCGGCAAAGAGAGTCTCCAACTCACCAAAGATCATGAAGGACTTCTTGTCATCATGGATAACAAGATCAGGGTTCTTCAACTTCTCTTCCTTGACATAGGAGTTGATGAGCTTGAGTCCAGTAGCTCTGCTAACAAGGGTTCCTTCATCAAGCTTCAAAAACTTCAAGAAGAAAGGATAAACTGGAAGCAACTTGTGAATTGCTGCCTTGTCCTTGTCAGTAGTCTTCTTGACACCGGAAGACTTTCCATGGCTATTCTTCTCAAGCGAAGAGAGCTGCTTTGACATGTTATCATAAAAGGTTGTTTGGATAAGGCTCATTGACTTCAATACCTTCTTCAAGGAAGCCTCAAACTTGCTTCGTTGATCCTTGTTCATATGGGCCTCTTTAACATACTTGTTACTCTCAGCCAACTTATCGCTGGCCAAGTTGATAAAATCAATAATAGAGGTAAATTCTTGATCTGATTCAGTAATAGTTTCTGTGACAGATGTTGATTCCAAAACTGTGGTTACTGGTGTAGTAGTAACTGGCTCAGAAGCTACTGGTGCGCTTACTTGAGTCTCAGTCATTGATGACGTAATAGGTGTTGTTTCATTTTCTTGAGTGGTTGTCTTTACCTTCTTCTTAGTGCCAGAAGAAGACTTCTTTGTTTGGGTGGGTTGTTGAGCTGATTGTGATTCCATTGATAATATTGATTATTAAATTATCTTTAAATAGTTTTGGGTTTTATTTATTTTTTAACATTATTTATTGTTTAATTATTAAATTTAAATTATATATTTAAATTTATTAAAAAATAATTATTAAAAATAATGAAATAAAATATTTTATTGTTAAATTTATAAAAAAAAATATTTATTGTTTAAATAATTTCAAATAATTTCAGATAATTTCAAATAGTCTCAAATTCTTCCATTTTCCAGTCTTCATAAGTTCCATTTGGTAATGGTCTTCTAATAATAAATGGAATTTTTCGTTGTATCAATTCTTGTTCAACAATTTCTTGCATACTCTTCATATTAGTAGTGTCAATTCTTGGTTTTGCACCATAAGATAATTGTTGTAATCTAACTCCCATAATACGGGCTTTTTCAAAACGTGTTAGAAAAGGAATCGTTTTCTTAGGTGTTTTTAAAATATTTTCTCTAATATCATCAAAACTAATTATTTTAAAACTTGGCTTTTCATCTTCTTTATTTTCATCATCTAAAAATTGGTCAGAGACTTCTTCTCCATCAGAAAAATCAATATCATTACTTGCATTATATTCTTCATCATTTTCTTCAAACATTATAATATTAGTTATATAAATAATATTATATTTAAATATATTTTTTTCATATTTTTATTTTTATTATTAATTTTTTATAAATAAGTAATTTATTATTCTTGTGATGTTGATTCTAATGATGCTAATTGCACATTCTTTTTTCTTTTAAAACAGCAACAAGAGGCACATTCTTTTGATAATGTAGATAGGTAACATCCACATTTTATTTTTGAACACAAACCTAAACATCCTATTCCAAAAATAGTGCCAAAAACTATGATCAAAATTTCTCCACCGACAGAAAGAGACATATTTATTTAAAAAAACTATTAATGTATATTTATTGTATAGTATAATTTTTATTTTAAGTAAGTTTATTAATTAATTTATTATAAAAAAATAATACAGTGATGGCCAAAGGAGCTAATAAAATGTAGTAATCCATGATAAATATCACCAATTTCTTTATTTGGATGAAAACATAAAATTTGATGGAAGCATCCATAAAAATATAAATATATACATAATAAAAATGAAAAAACAATAATTATTATCATTAATAATTTATCATATGATAATTTATAATATAGAATACTTGATCCATATATAATTATTGAAAATATTGCAATTTTATCTAAAATATTTGTATAAATATTCTTATACGAATGGAATATTAATGAAGTTATAGTTATAAAAAAAAATAAAAAAGAATATAAAAAATATTTTTTATAAAATGCTGTAATTATATTTGTTATAAAAAAAAGTGATGTAAAGCACAAAATAGTTTTTTCATAACTATTTTTAGATGGTTTTATTTTTTTTGTTTTTTTTTGCTTTTTCTTTACTACCATTTTTTTATCATATTTTAACATAATTTAATAAATAATATATCTTATTAGATTATATATTTTAATATAATTTATTTTTAGAATTTATCTTGTAAAAATAAATATTTTTTATAAAAACTATATTGCCAATTATAGAAATACGCAAAGCATAACAATAACGAATACTATAAATACTATTGCGAAGAAAATACCAGCACCACCTTCCATTTATCCTTCTTTTTGTTAAATTAAGGAGTGCTTTATTATTGATTAAGATTTGTTATGATTTATTATTTCAGGTAGTTTTATCTGTCAATTTTTTTCAAGTAATCCTAATGCGAAGCATTAGGATTGTTTAATAAATTAATAGCAGCGAAGCTGCTGTCAATTTTTTCTAAGTTAGCCTAAACTTTGTTTAGGCTAGTTTGAAATAATTAATAACAAAATCTATGAATACTTCCATTCTGTATTGCAATTAACGCAAATATATGTTAATTTAGTTGTAATAGCATCTTGTATAAAAACGGCTTCTTGTAATTCTGGATTTTCAACACTTGGACAATCTTTATTTGGGCACTTTTTGTGTATTGTTCGAGGAATAGTTTGATCATAAATAATAAACCTATTACTATCTGAAACAATATTTTCTTTAATTTTGTAATTCTTTTTCTCAATAATAAAATCATTATACTCTTCCTTAAATCCACAATCTAAACATTTGTTCCATAATTTATTATCTTCATCAATGGGAAATAATTTATTTTCACACTCTTTACAGAATTGCATTATTATTATTTATTAGTAATATATACTTATATTAAATAATTATTTTAAATAATATTTTTCATTTTTATATATTTAATAACAAATATATAAAAAATTAAATTTATATATATTATGGAAAGTATAGTCTCTTTTCAAAATGAGTATTACAATTTTAATTACATTAATATAAATTATGAAATACACCAGATCAGTATTTTATTGGAGCTGAAAAGGAATGAATTAATTAAAAATATAAAAAAAGAATGTGTCAAATTTTTTGAACAAAATAAATTAAACATTGATGTTAATAATATACTTCCACGATGGATTATGTTAAATATTAAAAATAAAGAAAATGAAACTTATTTAATTGACCCATTATTACCATATAATGCATCTGATTTTACTCAATTAAAAAAAGATATTTATTATTTTTTAGACAAAACCTTATCAGAAAAAAAAATAGAAAAAATAATTAAAGAGCTAAATTTATCAGAAAAATTCAATAAAGCTATTGAAGAATTACGTATTTTTATAAAATCTGATTTATACATAAGAAATATAAATAGTTTTGATGTAGAAGTCTCTATGGACCCGCGAAAATATTATTATTATTTTTCTTATAAATATACTGGATCCGATGAAATTTATAAAAACCATAATTCTCAAAAATTTAGGTTACATAAAAATGTTGTTGAAAAAATGATAAATTCATATATTTTAAATAGTAGTAGGGATGACTTTCATAAAAAAATAATAATGGATGACTTTTTTAAAAAATTAGTCATGTCTATAATTATTAGATATAATACTTTAGAAAGTTATAATCAACAAGCTGCGGTTTTACCAAGCCTATATAATTTTTTAAAATTAAATTATCATGTCAATTTTGAATTATTTGCCAGTTCCATCAATTTTTTTTATTCTAATTATTGCAGTCTTTTTTATGATTTGGAGTTTTATTTAGGGAGTAAAGGCAGTTTTAATAATATAAATATAACAAAAGGATTCTATGTAGCTAATCCGCCTTTTGACGAAGCAATAATGAATAATATGTCGGCTAAATTAGTAAAAAGTTTGAAAGAGAGCAATGATGAATTGACTTTTTTTATTACGATACCTGTATGGGATAAACCCGAATTTGATGGTTTTAAAGCTTTGGAGATTTTAAAAAAATCAGGTTATTTAAAATATATTGAAAATATTCCAAAACATCGAATGAAATTTTTTAATTATACTGAAAATAAATACAAAAACTTGGTTAATACATATATTATTATTTTACAAAATGAAAAAGGAATGATAAAATATCCAATTTTGAAAGATATTAAACGTGTATTATTAAATTTTTTTCCAAAAAATTAATATAATAAAAATAAAAAAAAATATAAAAAAAATATATGAATATAATATGCTGGTAATTGGCAATTTGTTGTTAATAGTTATATTAATATGTATCTTTTATTTACTGCATAATTTATTAAAAAAAAATATTACTGAAAACTATCAAGGAATTATTACAGAAGAATTTTACAATGAGCTTGAAAAAATAGGCTATAAGATTGATAAAAAAAATAAATTATTACTATATAATGATAAAACAATAAGTTATAATAAGCATTTTAATACAGTAGAAAATATTAATAATGCCAAGAATAAATATATAACATCTCAGATACTTTCTAAAAATAATATTCCCATACCGCGATTTATTAAAATTAATTGCTCTGAATCAGCATTGTCCATATTTCAAAATATGAAAAAGCATAATATTAAATTTCCAGTAGTGATTAAACCAATAAATGGCACCTTCGGAATTGATGTTATAACAGATATTTCTAATATTGATGAATTGGAAGTACAATTAAAAATATTTTCAGTAAAATATCATGAATTGATGTTAGAAGAACAAATAAAAGGCGATTGTTATAGAATTTTTGTTTTTAATAATAAAGTTATTGATATTATAAATAGGAAAAAACCATTTATTATTGGAAACGGGGTTAATTCTATAAAAGAATTAATATATATTAGAGACCAAGAACAATTAAAAAAGAATTTAATGGAAGTTTCTAATATTTCTGAAACATATATTAAAAAACAGGGATATAATATAGATGATATTCCAGAGCCAGGGAAAAAAATTTTTATAACCAATGTAATAAATATGCATAATGGGGCAACTATTGATCGAATACCAATTTCTTCAGTACCTAAAAAAAATTTGGATTTATTTATAAATGTTAATAAATCAATGGATATTAATTGTTCAGGATTGGACTATTTATCAGAGGATATTACTGTCGATTATGATAAAAATAATTCAGTAATTTTAGAAGTGAATGGGACTCCAGATACTGAAATTCACCAAAAAATCCATGGATTTAATTTTTTCGAATCTTTGGTAAAAACTATTAAGTTTTAAATTATATTTACTTAAATTACATATAAGTAATGAAAATTTTTATAAAGAAATTAGATGGATCTATTATAGAAATAAATGGTATTGAAACATATAATTCTATTAAGAGACTTAAGTATTTGATCTATGAAAAAGAAAATATTTTACCAAAACAACAAAGGCTAATTTTTAGAGGAAGTCCATTGTTGGATGATAAATTATTAAGTGAATCAAATATTATTGAAAATTCAACTATACATCTATTATATCAATTATATTCTGGAATTAAATAAATAAAATTGAAATAAAATATTTATTATAATATATTTTAAATTATAATAAAAAAAATAAGTAATTAATGGAAGAAATATTTGTGTATCATGAATCATGGGAACCAATTTTTGAAAAATGGAATAATGAAATAGTAGAAAATTTAAAAATATATGATAACCCTTTAGTTAAAATTTATCCTCCTAAAGAAAAAATATTTAAAGTTTTTTCTATGGATGTTTCCTCAATTAAAATTGTTTTTCTTGGACAAGACCCATACCATGGAAATGGACAGGCAAATGGTCTAGCCTTTTCTGTTAATAATGATTGTCAAATACCACCTTCTTTACAAAATATATATAAAGAATTGAGAAACGAATTTCCTGAAAAAAATTATGATTTTTCACATGGAAATTTAGAAAGATGGTTTGTTGAAGAAAATATATTTCTTCTTAATAGTTCTTTAACAGTTGAGGATTCGAAACCAGGCTCTCATATGAAATTATGGTCTATGATAACGGATGATATCATAAAATTTATATATGATAACAATAAAAGTTGCATTTTCCTGCTTTTGGGTAATTTTGCCAAAACAAAATTAAAATTTATTGAAAATAATAATGAAAGATCAGTTATTGGGACTCATCCGTCACCTTTAAGTGCATATCGTGGATTTTTTAATTCAAATATTTTTAAAATGATTGATGAAAAATTGGGTTTTGAAGTAAATTGGCAAATTTAGGTATTTTATTATATTTATTTAATTTTTATAATTTTATTTTTTATAATTTTATAATTTTTAATATTTATTTTTAAAAATAAATATTAGTTTCGTATCCAGTTATATTTAGGAGGATAAAGTCCATTAGGAATAATTGATTTTGCATAATAAACAATTATTGGCTCTTTACCTTTTACGTGTCTAATTAGTAACCAGACATCTTCTTTCAAATCATGAAATAATTCATATTCTTTATCATTTTTTTGAAAAATATATGAATTATCATTAATTCTAAAATAGAGTCCTGAAAGATCTAAAACAACTTCTTCATTTTTATGTTGAATTAAAATAGCAATAAATTCAGGACATTCTGGGTTATTAAAAAATTGTGTATTGTCCCTTTTTTCTCGCAAAAGTTGTACTTCAAAACCTTTATACATACAAATCATGATACTCATTTCAATATCTGACTCTTTATGAGATCGTTTTACTCTTTTTTGAATATTGTTTTGTTCATTTATCTTGTTATTATTGGATACATCATCACTCTTCTTTTTTTTAGAATTTCTATTTTTGGGGCTTTTAGATGCTTCCATTTTTTATTTTAATTTTATAAGAAATAAATAATTAATATGTAAATATTAATCAATTTTTAATTTTTTAAATTACTTATATTTAAGATTGCTTTTCTTTTATATCATCACTATTAACATTATTTTTATTTTTCTCAATAATTAATCCTTCTAATTCTAAAAGATCATTCAAAACTAAACTATAATCAACATATGTTTGCATACCATAAGCTGGCGAATCAATCGATTTTACCATTAATGTATTAAAATGATCATTTTTATCCAAAATAAATTTTCTATAATATTCAATATTTTTAATAAATAATTTTTCCATTATATCTTGAAAATATTGAAATTCCTTTGGAACATTTTGAATCATTCCTAGTACAGCAATTTTAATATTTGCCAACTGAATTACTTCATTATATCGCACTAAATCAGCTTTGGGAGCATTTTCAAATCCGGGCTCATTTGTTAATGGATAATCATTTAAAACTAATCCTTGAATAGCAATCATGACATTTGTTATTGTATTTGTAGGCACCCACCCTGGCCCTGCCCACGTATTCAACATAGACAAGCAGACTTTTCCACACGTATATAAATTTGGATTAAATCGAACTAAGAAATTCGTTTTTTTTGTAGAATTGGGCAAAAATCCTTGAGTACAATATTTTGCCAAAGGTGGTGTCATAGGATAGTTTTCTGGATAAGTAAATTTAAAAAAATAAAAGCCTCGCTCATAAGGAGTTGCTTCTGGTCCATAGAGCATCGCATAAATAGTATTTATATCTGATTCTTCATAGTAAAAATAGATTCCATTATTTTCAAGATTTTGTGAATTTTCTTGTAAATCCTTTATTTCATTTAATATTCGTTTATTTCTTTTTGCTGACATTAATTGTAATATTTAATATAATAAGATTGTGTTTAAATATTATTTTAAAAATTAATTTTTCATATTTTTTTTAATAAATTTTTTATAGCATACTTTGATTCATATTTAAAATCAAATTAATTAATAATATATATAATAATGAACCTCATGAATTACTCTAAGAAAAGGAAGCTTTCTCAAATTTATAATGTTAAAAAAACATCTGATAAAAATATTTTAACGGAGTCGAATATTATTGATATATTGGGTGGTGGGGGAGATGATGATGAGAAGGAATCAGATAAAAACAGGAAAATAGAAAGAGATTCTAACCATATCTATTTTTACAGTGAGGTAAATAGAAATTCTATTTATGAACTTATTACATTGATAAACGAGGCTGAGGAAGAGAATTACATGCTAGCTTTTAAGTTGAAGATTGACCCTATTCCGATCTATCTCCATATTTCTTCTTATGGTGGTTCTGTATTCGATGCATTTACAGCGATTGATGTTATTAAGTCTTGCAAAATCCCTATATATTCAATTATTGAAGGAGCGACCGCCAGTGCTGGAACATTGATTTCTGTAGTTTGTAAAAAACGATTTATTAGACCGAATTCATATATGATGATTCATCAATTATCTAGTAGCTTTTGGGGAAAATACAATGAAATCACTGATGAAGTAAAAAATTTAAATGAAATTATGGAAAAACTCAAAGATATTTACAAGGAACATGCAAATATTCCAAAAAAGGAGTTGAATGAAATTTTAAAGCATGATCTATGGTTAAATTCTGATAAATGTTTAAAATACAGTCTTGTAGATGAAATTTGGAATTAAGTTTATATAAAAAATTATTTAATTATTATTTATCAATAATTAAAATAGTCCATATCTAAATAAATTTATTATTTTTTAAAATACTGTTTATATTTTTCATCATTAATAAATTCACTCCATTTATTATATATTATTTCATTTTTCATAATTTGTTCTTTCTTTTTATAATTTTTTACTTGTTTGTACATCCATTTATTTAATTTTTTAATTTCACTATCTTTATCTGAATTTGATGGCTTTTTATTATTCTCATTAATATATTTTTTAATTTTTTCTAATATTTCAAACCAGAATTCTTCATTTGATTGAAAATATTTTTTATATTTATCATCATTAATAAATTCTGTCCATTTATTATAAAATATTTCATTTTTCATAATTTGTTTTTTTCTTTTATAAATGTTTTTCTGGTTTAATATCCATGTTTCTAATTGTTTAATATTATTTTTATCATTGCTATTTGGAATTTTATTATTATTAAAATAAAATTTTACTTCTTCAAATTTATTAATCCATAATTCTTCATTTGATTGGAAATATATTTTATATTTATCATCATTAATAAATTCTGTCCATTTATTATAAAATATTTCATTTTTCATAATTTGTTTTTTACTTTTATAATTATGTTTTTGGTCTAATATCCAACGTGATAATTGTTTGATTTGTATATCATTATCTATTAATAATGGTAATTTTTTATTTTTGTCTATATAACTTTTAATATTTTTTAATCTATTTATCCATAATTCTTCATTAGAAAAAAAATATATTTTATATTTATCATCATTGATAAATTTTACCCAATTATCATATATTATTTTATTTTTCATAATATTTTTTTTATTCTTATAATTCTGTTGTTGTTTTCCTAGCCAATTAACTATTTTTTTAATACAATTATTTTTATCATGCGTACTTGGTCTTTTATTATTTTCATCAATATATTTTTTAACATCTTCTAAATTATTTATCCATATTTCTTCATTGGACTGAAAATATATTTTATATTTATCATCATTTATAAATTCAGTCCATAAATTATATATTATTTTATTTTTCATGTTAAATTCTTTATTTTTATAATTTTGTTGTTGATGAAATAGCCATTTACATAAGTGTTTAATTTTTTTATCTTTATCATTACTTGGTCTTTTACCATTTTCATCAATATATTTTTTAACATCTTCTAATTTATTAATCCATAATTCTTCACTATTTATTAAAATACCCATACTATTATAAACCATATTATACTTAAATTCAATAAATTCTGATTCTTCATCATCTTCAGTACAGTTTTCAATTGAAATATACCCTCCCAAATGTTTATTTTCAAACGATTTCTTAATTCTACTATCATTTTTTGCCATTACCTTTAAAAAATTACAAATATGTTTTTCGTCTTCATTCGATGAAAATGGTAAAATTATATTTGCAATTGTTTTTGTTGAATGTAATCTTAATGCTCTTCCAATAATTTGAATCAACGTTGTTTTATTACTCGGCAAATGCATAAAGCAGACTCCTTTTGATATTGGTGCATCAAATCCCTCTACTAATATTCTTACATTTACTAAAAATGGAATTTCACCATTTTTATATTTATCAATGATAATTTCTCTTTTCTTTTTTGATGTATTACAATCAATATATTCAGAACTATTTAATTGCAATTCATTCATTAATGTATTTATATGTTTTCCTTCTTTTTGAGAATTGCAATAAATAATTACATTTCGATAATTTTTTAATAAATATTCGCAAATATTCTTATTATTAGGATCTTCATTAAATATAGGAACATGAATAGTATAATCACATAAATATCCTATATCAATCATAGCTCTAATATCCTGACTATAATATTCAAAATTATCAGTTTTATCAATGGTGGCAGATAGATATACATTATTATTATATTTTTCTAAACTTTTTATTATTTTAGTATAATTTTTAACATTAACAAGTTCATCTTCTACATCATCTGAAATATTTTCTGATTCATCATCACTAAAATATTCTTCTGTATAATCAACATCTTCGGTATTAATTGATTCATCATCATCTAAAATATTTTTTGTATTAATTGATTCGCTATCTATAATATTATTCTTTGAATCTTCTAAATAATCTTCATCATTTTCATAATAAATAGCAGGTTTATTAATATGATGTGCTTCATCAATAAATATTTTTTCAAAATTCTTACAATAATTTTCAATAAGATGAATTGAATTAAAAACAGAAATAGTAATTAAGTTATTTTCATCAAATTTATTATTGCTATCACCAATTGTTTGTATTTTATTTTTCAATTTTGGTTTATGTTTTATAATTTCATTTTTTAATTGATCCATTAAAATAATTCTTGGAACTAAAATTAAATATTTTTTATTTTCCTTAAATGAATTTATAATAACTAAATTTTTACCAGTTCCAGTTGGTAAATTTATGATAATATTTTTATTATTTTCAATAATAAAATTAATTGCTTCTATTTGATAATCACGTAATTTGAAATCTGTATTATCCTCTGGATAAAGAGGTGGATTATTTATTAAATTTTCACAAAAATTAAGTAACTCTTTTCTACAATAAGGTCTATCTATAAATAATTCATTGCGTTCAAATAAATTTTCAGATAATACACAATCACTATTTCTAGTAATAATTAAATTATCCCATCTAACAATGGCTTTTTTAAATTCGGTACTATAAATATTTTGACTACCAAAAAAAGTTGAACATTCTTTCCAGATTAAACTATTTTTTCTTAATTTACATTGGACAATAGTATTTAATAAATCAGAACAATCTATGCCAGTATCATTACGAGACATTTTATTTATTTCCTTAAAATTAGGATCAATATCATCATATTCATAAAAGGGTTTGTTATATTCTTCTGATAATTTAATACATGAATAATATTCAAAAATTTTCCAAAGGTCATTATTATCATATTCTGTTTTATTTGATTTTTTTAAATCGTTATATCTTTCAAAAATATTTATTTTATATAAATTATTAATATTCATTATTCAATAAATATATATTGATTATTTTAATATAATTAAAATTCAAATTTTAAATATTTTTAATATATTTATAAAAAAATAATACCTAAAAAAAATTATTACTATATTTTTTTAATAATACTTAAAAAATTATTACTATATTTTTTTAAGACATGCTAAAAAATTGGATTTTAATATAATTAAAATCCAATTTTTAATAATACTTAAAAAATTATTACTATATTTTTTTAAGACATGTCAAAAAATTATTATGAAATATTAGGTTTATCAAAAAATGCTTCTGAAGAAGAAATTAAAAAAGCATATAAAAAAATGGCTATAAAACACCATCCTGATAAAAATCCGAATAATAAAGAGGAATCCGAAAAAAAATTTAAAGAAATATCTGAAGCTTATCAAGTTTTATCTGACCCCAAGAAACGCGATATTTATAATAATTATGGCGAAGAAGGGTTGAAACATGATGGACAAATGGGAGGGGGAGGCGGTGATGGATCGCACCCTTCAGCTGAAGATATTTTCAAAATGTTTTTTGGCGGAGGAGGTGGTATGGAAAATATGTTTCATGGACATCATCAACAACAGCGTCGTAATAAAAGTTCGCCAAAAGTGGTCAATATACCAATTTCTTTAAAAGAGTTGTACGATGGAACAAAAAAGAAAATTACTTTAAAATTAAAAAAATGTTGTGGCAAATGCGACGGTGTTGGTGGAATTAATTTAAGAAATTGTGATGGATGCAATGGCACTGGAATGAAAAGGATGGTCCGACAAATTGGCCCCGGTATGATGCAGCAAATACAAACTGTTTGCGGTGATTGTAAAGGTAGTCGTCAAAAAGCCAATTCTGTATGCATGGATTGCAATGGAAATGGATTACAATTACATGAGAAACAGTTTATGCTTGTTATTGAGCCAGGCTGTTATAATGATGAAAAGAAGATTTTTGAAAATAGCGGTGATGAATTACCTAATGAAGAAATTGGAGACGTTATTTTTATTATTAAAGAAAATAATAATAATCCATCATTGACAAGAATCGGTAATGATTTAATTTATAATTATGAAATGACATTAGGTGATTCAATAGCTGGTACGCAAATTTATTTTCAAAATATAAATGGAGAATCAATTTTATACAAAGAGACTGATATTTTAGAAAACAATTCTTATAGAATAATTAAAAATAAAGGTATGCCTATAAAAGAAAATAGTAGATTTGGCTGTTTATATGTAGTCTATACTATTAAATATCCTCAAAAAGTTTTGACAGAAATGGAAAAAAATCAAATTAAAAATATATTGCCCATGAGCAATGTCATGGAATTAGATGATATTAAACCTATTATGAATTTAAGTGGTTTAAATAATAAATTTTCTAAAGAGGATATAGTACAACATAATCAGAAGCAATTTCAACAAAATAATTATGAAAGACGTGATTTTAGAGATCCTGCTAATATTCAACATATGTTTAGTAATTTCTTTGGTTAATATTTATTTATTTATTCAGATAAGATTTTGAATAAATATAATAAAAATAAGCGGTAATTCCTCCTAAAATCTGAGCAACAACATACACAATTAAATCTTCAAAATTAATTCTATTATCTGCATAAAACATAACCGATACTGCGGGATTAAAATGCCCACCTGAAATAAATCCAAATGCAAGAATAGCAACTGATAATGCTAATCCAATTTTAAGCCAAGCTTGGGCTGTTGCATAAATATTATGCGATTCGACTGTTGTGATAATAACTGCTAAAAAAACGAATGTTCCTATAAATTCTGCAAAAAATTTATCTAATAACATTTATATATATATATAAATATATTTATTTATAGAATTAAGTTTTTTATAAAATACAAATTCAACATTAAGCTAAAAACTTTATTTTTTGGATAAATTGAAAAGAATCGCTAAAAAAAAAATAAATAACAAAATAACTAATTCACTTCTATCTTGTTCATTGAGAAATTTTTGAATTTTATCAGGAAGTGGTAAATTGGGACATATCTTAATGTTTTTTCTGAAAGCCACTAGCGTCTCTGAACTGTCTTCTAGATTGAAAACTTCATTGTTTTTTCTCCAGAAAGAAAGCTTAATAATTTCAGAAAGTGGCTTTTCATGGCATTTATTTATTTCTTCTGAAGACTCTTGATAAGCATTTAAAAGATCATTGGGAGTCTTTGAATCGTATATTTTTTGGTCTAAACGATCTTCTATACTTTGACAAAAATTTGAAAGCATCTTTTCTATTTTTTTCTTGGCAAAAAAATCGTTTGGTGCATAAGTTTCCAAGCTGATCTTCTGTTTTAGAGCCTTCTTGTACTGATGAACATTTTCAAGATTACCATTATAGTCCTTAATAAAGTTGTTAGCTTCTTCAACTATCTCTTCAGGATGATCCTTGAGATATTTTTCTCTTGCTCGCCTTGCGCTTCCTGAAATAGACACAGCTACAAACCCCCCAGAAACAAAGTGGCGTAAAGCCATTAATAACAATACACAAAACACGTAATGCATGGTTGTTTTTTTTTGGCTTCTCTTCCCTTGTATGTAGGATTTGAAACTCTATTTACTAATAGCATAAATATAAAAATATTTTATATGGATTTATCTATCAATTTTTATAATAATATAAATATATTTATAAAATTTTTCATGGTGTCTAAACCCTAACGCTAGAATAAAAAACGGTAATATTTATCCAAATGTTATTTATTTTTTTCGATCATGATAAAAAAGCTATCCCAATTATATCCTAATACGCAACCCACAAAGGTTCCGAGAACTAATAAAAGGATCAGCTCTTTTTCCCAGTTTTTATCGTGTATCCTTTTTGCTATAGGATCTGGCAACTTAAAGTTGCCGCAGTAGATATTATTACGTTTAAAGTATTCCAAGCTCAGATCAGAATCTTGCAAAACTTCATTGTTTTGCTCGCAAAATCCCGCGAAATCAGAATTATCGGGATTGTCATTATTGCAACCCCACTTTCCTTCATCATCGTAAAGCATGATTAGGCTATTTAGCTGTTGCGTGCTCGTGCAACGCTTGATGGCCTTAGAAAACCTCACACTAAGGTCTTTGCAAAAACCTTCTGTCAATGCATCGAGTTTCCCGATAAGAATGGGCTCAGGCGCAAATTTTTCTAAATCTCTTTTCAGAGAAAAGACTGCTTCGGCTTGGCCCTTGTCTTTAATTGCCTTGTGGATTTCTAAAAAATCTTCTGCGCGCTTTATTTCCTCTTTGGGGTTTTTCATCCGCCCCAAGTCTCCCTTCACAATGAGACATAATTCCAAAAGGCAAAATAGCAAGCCAAAGAAATGCATTTTCCTGAGGAAGTTGCTTCAACTTTTTTAAACCTTATTTAGTAAATATTTTTTAGATTGTTTTATCTGTCAATTTTTTTCAAGTAATCCTAATGCACAGCATTAGGATTGTTAAATAAATTAATAGTTTTCTGCAATGCAGAAAACTGTCAATTTTTATTTACTTATCGCCGTCATTGACTGCGATAAGTAAATAAAAATTAATAAAAAATCTTCGATTTTTTGTCAATTTTTTCCGAATAAGCCAAACTATGTTTGGCTTGTCTGATAAAATTAATAACTTGCTTCGCAAGTTGTCAATTGTTTCAAACTAGCCTAAAATTAAATTATCTTCTAAATAGCCCTAAACTTTTTTTACACATATAGTTTCCCCTATAAATTTTGAATTGAATATATGAAATTAAATTATCTTCTAAGTCACCATAAACTTTTTTTAACATATAATTTCCCCTATAAATGTTCAATTTGTACATATGAAATTAAATTATGTTCATTATCTTCTAATGTTACAGCAAAATTTCGGAAATCATTAAAAGAGACTCCATCTTCTTTAATTATTCCGGAATCTTCTATTTTTTTTATAATATCTTTTGAATCTCTATATCGCAATCCATATTTTCCATAAATCTCATACTCATGGTAGTGTAATAAATCCGGAAAATGATTATACATATATGATGCAATCATCTTATATTCACTAAATCTATAAAATTTATTTGATAATTTCATAATAGCTTCTATCCAACTATTACATTCCACATTTTTATTTATAATTTTGTTTAATAAACTTCTTATTACATTATGATGAAAAACAAAATGGTGAGGAATAAATGTTCCTTCAATTATTGGATTAATTGGATTAATATTTATTAAAGATTTAATTGATTTATCATATTCATTCTTGTTAAATTCATTTTTATGGGTCTCTTGTAATATTGCAAATTTAAAATAGGGTCTCTCTTTTGTAGGGTAAATATCCCATTTTTGCAAAGGAATTAAATCCGCGTCCCATACTATAAAAGGATCTGATAAAGTCTTTATTTGATTTAACGCACCTAATTTAATAATTTGTTGATACCACCAACCAAACTCTCTAGACTTTTCATCAATATGAGTATGCCATTTTCTTATATCATTCGACGTTAATTTATAAAAATCTACAAAAAAAGTCTCTTCCTTAAATAATATAATATTATCATAATTTTTAAATTTAATACTTAATTTATTTATCTCTATTTTAGGGCAAATTATATAAATATTTCTAGGATTATAAAACTTAACAAGTGCTTCAATAACAGTTTTTATAATTATATTATTATTACATAATGGAATTACAAAATCAATAG
>Ga0114960_10001885_pt1 | contig 16665 bp, 20 predicted proteins | sample C_130625_MF_Meta_FD_92637 | JGI IMG/M metagenome (GOLD analysis project Ga0114960, IMG submission 92637) | Freshwater microbial communities from Lake Croche, Canada to study carbon cycling - C_130625_MF_MetaG | ecosystem: Environmental > Aquatic > Freshwater > Lake | place: Lake Croche, Canada... | reverse complement strand
GATGACGCAAAACTTTTCGCGCAAAAGTAATACCTCCGGAGGTGTTACCTCCGGAGGCTGTCCTAGTCTCTACTCATTCTCTTCGGGCAAGCAACCGTGCTTGACGTAATGCTCCAACCGCTCAGTCAACCGCCAAGTGGTGTGGCCATAGGCCACCCCGTGCTTTCCAGCCTCTGCCATCCATTGGATGGCATGCACGATCTCGAGCGAGGGCGTGGCAGAGCCCTTGCCGCTGCAGGCTTCCTTGATGGTAAGGATGCCCTTCTTCGAGGTCGCGCCAACGCTGAGTTTGGCATTGCCTGCCAATTTGAGGATGGCACGGGCGTCCTTGCTTGCCTCCTTGGCAATACGGTCAGCGTCATTGATGCTGAAGCCAAGGATGACAACCATGCGTTCGGTGACGCTACGCATTTCGGGCGCGTGCGAACCTTGGTATGAAGCCAAGATTGCATCCAATTCTGTCTGTTCTGCGGCGTTCAATATGATCATAATGATCTTGGGTCTTTAACTACCCTCTCAGCCGCCACCCCGAATTAGGGCAGCACAAGACCGAGAGGAAAATCTTAGAGAATGAGTAGTCGCGCTCAGGGCCACTCCCGGTTAAGGGAGAAAGAGAACGGACTAGGATGTCAGAGAACCGACCGAACCGACACCACTATAGGGAAAACATCCGTGCAACTAATGATTATCATTAGAAAAACTGATCCCTGCGGGATATTAAGTGACAGGGAACGAAGTCGCTATCGCTCCTGCCGTTTCTTATGCCGGGGGTACCCCCCGGAACGAAACGTTCGTTCCGACACTATACCCATCTCACAAAATTATAAAATAAAATCAAGTAAAAGTATAACTAATAACAATCAACACTTCCCAACAATATATAACGCTTGGCATACTTTCTGCTTAATCATGCTTATGCGCGACACATTATTCCTTGAGTCTGGGTTTGGACGTTCTCTTGTTGGTGACCAATCTTTACCTATTAAGTTCTACGTTTTATGTCCAATGAATTAGAACAATTTCGTATATCTTATGAAGAGCTTGGGATGACTCCTGAGCAAATAGCCGAAGATCGTGAACTAGATCTTGCAGCCGTTAAAGCCGGTTTAATGCAATGCTCTTCCAAGTACCGTAAAGCTTGTGGTCGTTCTGACGAAGATGAAGATGATCTGAACTTCTCGAATGATGATTTGCGCCGTGTCAATGATGTCATCAAGCAAATAGCTCTTGGAGCTGAAGATGATAACCTACGATTGAAAGCGGCTATGTACATTCGAGATGATAAGAAGGGACGCAAAGAGATAGTGAAAGCTGTCCAGAACATGCAGTTCAATGTACTACAGTTCAATCAAGCTATGCAGAAGGTTCGTTCTGTAGGTGATGCAATGAAACAAGAAATTCTCGGTCATACAGTTAATGTCTGATTTAAGCAAATTCTCATCGGTAGACTTGGAAGATTTCATCAACAATGGTGGAGTAGCTGAAGTCATTGATGAAGTTAAACCGCAGCCGATAGCTCCTGTAGAGGAAGCTCTAGAGTTCAATAGCATCGGTCTTGATATCAAAGATCCTGTTGAACTACTGATAATGCTCGACGAAGATATAGCTTCTGGCCGTGTTAAACTACACAAGTGGCAGATACAGATACTTCTAGACTTTGCAGCCGGCGGTGAATCAGATGATAAACCATTGCAACAAATAGTACGTGCTTGTAACGGTTCAGGTAAAGATAAGTATGTAATTGCTCCATGCGTGGTCTGGCTTTGTATGCGGTACAATAAGGCTCGCGGAGTAGTAACATCTTCATCAGGCCAACAGTTGGATGCTCAAACCGGCACATATATAGATCAACTATGTGAAGCAGCCAATAGACAATTTGCTACAGTATTCGGCGGCGACGTATGGAAGATGAACTATAGGTATTATGAATGTTTGGCTACAGGCAGCCCAATAAGTCTATTTGCTACAGATGAACCAAAGAAAGCTGAAGGTTATCACCCACTAGCTCCAGATGCAAAGATGGGAATATTTGTGTCGGAAGATAAGTCTGTACCAGATGAGATCAACATCGCCCTTAACCGTTGTACTGGATATACTCATCGTCTGCATGTATCCACCCCTGGGCAGCCTATGGGACACTTTTACAGTTACACGAATATTGCAGTACCTCGTCCTTCGATACAATCTATACTACAAGTTGCCGCAACTGACTGGGTTCATTATCATGTTACAGCCTATGATTGCTCTCACCTTTCTCGTTCATACATTGAACAGATGAAACGTGATCTCCCTGGTGGAGAAGCTGGAGTAGCATTTCAATCGATCGTAATGGCTGAATTTGGCACAGCCGATCAGATGGTAGTGATACCTTCGTTGTATGTCTGGAAAGCAGTTAATGGTAGTAAGTTTGGTTGGAAACAGAAACCATTCAATGATGCTGGGTTAGATCTATCGGATGGCGGTGATGAAACAGTACTAGCAATACGTAATGGTAATCGGCTGCTTCATGTCATACCATTTAAGTTCGATAATACACAAGACACAATAGCATATCTGGACGAGAAGTTTCGATCATTCCAGCTGAATCATCTTCGTACAACAATCAATGCTGACTGCGGCGGTCTAGGTAAACCAATGCTAGATCAACTGAAACGAATGGGCTGGAGTAACATTAAGTACATAGACAACCGTCATGCTGCTTACGAGAACCGCACATACAGAAACAGAGCAGCCGAATTATGGTTTTCATTCCGTAAATTACTCGAACAGAATGAACTCTGGTTGGTTGACGATAAGAAAATGAAAGAGCAGTTAGCTACTCGTTTCTACACCATCAACAACAATGTACATCAACTTGAAAGCAAATTGCAGGCACGGGCTAAAGGACATCCTTCTCCAGACAGGGCTGATGCTGTCATTCTTGCATTCTGGGAATATGAAGGCATATCTCCAGAAATCCAGGTATCGAAACCATTTGATATGGAAGAGCCGCCAACTACTAAGCCCTCGAAGTTTTCGTTAAAAGAATACGGAGAGCGTGAAAGTAGTACTGGACTTACTAGAGAACCTTCAAAAGATTTTAATTTCTCTGCTATTAAAGACTTGATAGCGGAGCATAATAAACATGTCAAGTCTATTGAATCAAACTGAAATGAATAAGTATTACTGCATTAAATGTGAAGAAGAATCTGTGATCAGGAGCATTGAACCTGTGCTCGATTACAAATGTTCTTGTGATCCGAAACCTACTAAGTATCGTCTTGTCAGTTTGAAAGATAAGCCTAATCCTCCTGCTGCTCCTGTCAAGAAACAGTTCATTCTTGAAGTGGAACCTACTGCTGCAACTCCTCCCTCCAAACCTAAACTAACTCGTCTTGATGTGTCAACCGGCACATCTCAAATGTAATTATGGATACTCTACCTCTCGGTAAATTCCTTGGCTACCTTAGTCACATCCGTACATTCCATTGGAATGCTGACACTAAGACTAATGAACACAGCTCCCTCGGTAAACTGTACGATCAACTGGATGAACTCCTTGATACCTATGTAGAAACGTACATCGGTAAATGTGGTGGTACAGTTACCGATGATGATCTGGACTCTTGCGGCTGCACTGACAACGGAGAATTGATTGACTATGGATGTCAACTAGTCGATGAATCACGTGCTAACTTTGAGGCTGGAGATGATGACGATATGCTCAACATCCTTGCTGATATGGAGACAGCACTTAACAAAGCTCGTTACTTTCTAAAGACTGAGCCTGAGCCTGATGAAGAAGGTGAATACGAAGAAGAAAATGAAACTGTAGCTGAAGCTAAGAAAGAGAAGAAAACTGGCAAAGAACCTACTGGTGAGCCTGAAGAGTTTGATATGGAAGGTATGGATTAATTATGGATCCCTCACTCGAATACATAGATACAATAGACTATAAGAAGATGCAGAGACGCATCAAGGACTTGGTGTCCGTGATGTCGGAACTGAATACTAAGTCTGTTGCATCTCGCCGTCTTCGGTATGTAGAGATTGATATTGAAGGGGAACGTAAAGCTGGACGGCTACAGCCTGATGAGCTTTACATTCCTCAACATATCATTGATACGAACATACGCAGAGAGCAGTCTTCGTATGTGCAGTATGTTACACAATCACCGAGAGCAGTAGTACTGTCAGACAAGTACACTCCTTCAATGAATCCTTCACTCATTGAACGGGATGCTAGTGCTCGTATGCGGTATGATGGGTGGCAACTTCCGCTGTACTCTTGCATTGATGGGATGCAACAGAATGGTTATGGGATTATGGAAGTGGTATATGATGAAGATAAACCTGGACATGTATCACATGAGTTCGTGCAGCTGGGTGACTTCGGTTATGTAGCCGATACTCGTTCGTTGCAAGAGACTGAGATACTAGCACGGTCATACTTCTTCTCACGTACTAAGCTCCTGTCTCTAGCTAACAATCCTAAGTTTGGGTTTGACTTAACTCAAGTAATGAAGATTGTAGAGGGTGAGCCGACTAATGGATTGTCTGATGCCGTCATCGATTCAAAGGACAAGTCATTGTACAAGATAGACAAAGTCATGTTTCGTGTTGGTGGTGTAGTTCAAGTAGCATGGACTTGTGAATCAAGGTGTGATGACTGGGTTAGACCTCCTGTACCATTGTTCATCGGCAGAAGGAAGCCTGATGTTAGCCCAGAAGGGCAGATAAAGAGTCAAATGACAGGTATTCCAGCTACCCAAGAAGCCTATGAAACTGACTATCCATACATACTATTCCCTTACTTGATCTCCGAAAATGACACTATTTCCCAGCTAAAGGGTCGTGTTTATCTAGATCAAGACTGTCAAGAGGCGGTTTCCTCTCTACTGTCTTCGTATTGCACAGCTCATCGTAGGGCATCCGGTCTTTACTTCAGTAAAGATACTGATGATCCTAATGCTGACTTGGCGATGCAGAAGAACGTATACTTCGAGCCAGGAGCTTTGATTAATAGCAAGATCAAACAGTTCCAGTTGACTGCTCCTGATGCTGGAGTTATCCAAGCAATCGAGACTATTGTTGGCGCTAATCAACAAGAGACTTCTCAGGTTAACTTCGCTGCGATGAATCGTAGAGATAGTCGCAAGACAGCTACTGAGATCTCGGCTGCCTCACAATCAGCTGCAAGCTTGTCAACAGTACAAGTAGTATTGTTCTCACAAGCACTGAGGCAGATGTACTCACTAATGTTCGAGATCTTTCAGTCTCGAATCTTGGCGGGACTTGTGCAAGACATTGATCCTCAAGTGAAACAGTTGTACTCACGTTCTTATAACGTACGTCCTTCTGGTGACACTGATGTGATTGAACGGCAGCAGCTGATACAACAGATGCAACAAGCGTGGCCTGTAATACAGAACACTCCTTGTAATGTTGTATTCATGTGTGACATGATTGAGAAGATGTTTCCTGAACAAGCTCAGAAGTATGTCCAGATACTTCAGCAAGCTCAGCAACAACAGCAACAGCAACAGCAAGCTCAACAACAGCAAGCCCAGTCTGCTCAAGGTCAAGCAATGCAACAGGCTATTGGTATGGCACAAACTGTTGGTCAAGAGATAATAAAGATGAGCAAACATCCTGAGTTCTTCTCAGAAACTGGATTGATGCACGTGTTCCCGATTATCGAGAATGCTGCTACAACTATTCAGAACATGCAGAAACAAGCTCAGCAAGCTCAACAACAGCAACAACAGCAACAACCTAAACAATAATGAGTGCAAAAGAAACAACAATCTTTGCCTCACAGCACAGAATGTGGCTAGCAGATCCTATGACTAAGGCTCTGTTAGCCGCACTTAACAGACATGACGATTTCATAGCTAATGCGCTGGCGAATAAAGCTATGGATAAAGATGTAACGCCAGAGTTTATTAGGCTACTATCAGCCCAATTAGCAACCACAAAATCAATAAAGAAACTAATATATGACACTGAAACGTTTACTGCTAAATGCAGCACCAGTTGAAGGTGGGAATACTCCCACAGTCCCTAACACGCCCAGCAAAGAAGAGTTGTCCGGATCATTTGAGATAACTGATTCTGATGACGTAGACCTTAATCTAGCTGAGCCGTCGCACAATCAAGAGCCTGTTAAGCAACAGGAACCTGTAGTTAAGGAACCTGTTAAACAGCAGGAGCCGGTAGTCAAACAAACAACTACTAAACAGACAGAAACTAAACAACAGGAGCCTTCCCTGTTGAAGCCGTTGCTTGAAAAGACTACTCCTGAGAAAGTTAGTAAGCAGCCGGCTCGTGACTATACAGGATTCACTGATGATGAAGTAAAGCGTTTGAAGTCAATGTCTAATGAGGCGTTCGACTATATGGCTCCTATCTTGAAGCAACGTAAAGAGTTGGAAGCCTTGAAAGATACTTCTTACTTGCAGCATCCTCAAGCATACACTCTACATCCTGAGTACCAGAAGGTTCAAGCTGAAGCTCAGTATGCTCGTACTGAAGCACAAGCATGGCAAGAACAGTTGGTCAAGATCAAACAAGGTGAAGAGTGGTCTCCTCTTGTTGGTGTTGATCCAAAGACTGGTAAGTTCATCTATGGCGACAAACGGCAGCCGACAGTGCAAGATGAAGAGATGGTTCGTTTGTCAATGACGAAGTGTATGCAGCATGGACAAAATGCTGAAGATCAGATTCGTCAACTACCGAATCAATTCCAGAGTATTGTTCAACGTGACCTGACTGGTATCAATCAAGAACGTGCTAAGCGGTTTGATTGGGTTGCTAACCCTGAACTACTTAAACATGAACTTGAGATTGATGGAGTTGGTAAGAAACAAATTGCTGACATTCGCAATGATTTTATCGGACTGTTTCCTCCATATCAACGTAACACTCCTGGTGTTGATGTGGCAGCCGATTTGTTTGTGGCCATGCAGATCTATGCTACTAGGCTTAAACAAGCAGAAGGTGGTAAGGCTATAGCTGAAACACTAAAGAAAGAAGCAACTCGTGTTGAGCCCTCCGGCAGTATCAGACCTCGTAAGACAGCTAACTCTAAGTTTGGAGTTACTGAATTCGATCTGGAAGGATTGCCTCAATAAACTATTGGCGTGGAGTGGCATAGTTCTTGCTGAGTAATAACCAGCTTCTACTCGTCAAGGGCATGACACTCCACCGCTTCTAGTTGTTGAAGGGCATCAACGGTCAATCTGATCTGACCTTATAGATTGGAATAACTGTTAGTCTAACAATAACAAAATAAATGCCAGCGTATTACGATAAACCTGCGCAGTTTGCTCAATTCGGTGTTGAGGATACTGATCGCTTGAATAAGCTTCCGTTCTACCTTGTGAAGAACGAAGTAAAACAATTCCCTATTTGGAACGTCTTTGAGCAATTGCTCGATGATATCAACTGGGAACCTAACGAAGGTAACATCATGAAAGGTGTTACTCCTCAACGTAGCCCTGTTGGTCGTGCATTCTTCTTCCCGAATGCTATCACTGCTCTTCCTAACAAGGATGTGTATCAGGTTACGGAATCTGTTGAACAGGCGATCGTCTACAAACATCGCTATGAATCCTATCAGTTCAACTTCGTGCCATCGTTCAACAGCTTCTGGAAGAACTATCTCCAGTTTGCTAACAAGGACATCGTTGAGAAGATTGCTATCTCCAACAACCAGTTCCTTGAAACGCAGATGTGGTTTGCTGCTCAGAACGTGTATTGTGCAGGTACTGGTGTTACCACTGGTTGTCCTACTAATATCGGCAACGCTGCACTCAGCACTGCTGGAACTAAGACAGCTGCATGGAATCTTGCCACTATTCTTGGTAACGGTACCACTACTGGTGTTACTCAAGGTCTGACTCTTCGCGATGTGTACAATTGTACTCTTGCGTTGCAGGAAGATTTTGCTGCTCCTCCGTTCGAAGGTGCTCGTAACATGCCGATCGACAATGAAGGATTGAAGGGCAAATATGTGCTGGTTACCAGTACTGAAGCCTGGATGAACTTCGTGTTTGATGCTGATGTTCAGACATTGAAACCTCTCGACTTGAACCTGTTGTTTCAAGACTTCCGTGGTTTGCTGTTTGGTGCTACTACCGTCAAGATGCACCGGTATCCGATTCGGATGAATACGGTTGATATTAAGGACGGTATTGGTACTGTGATGTATGCTGCCGGTACTCCGATTCCTCCGGAAGCTTATGATCCCACTGATGGTAAGTGGAAACCTAATCCGTACTACACCTCCCTGATCTCTGCTCCTGTTGAAGTTGCTTGGATGCTGGGTGCTTCGTATGGTAAGTCCATTAAGGTTGGCCCTCCGCCTAAGGAGTTCTCAACTCGTAACATGACGTCAGAGAAGTTCTATTCTCTGCGTTGGAATTCTGAAGTTCAACTGACAGATCAGGTGCTGATTCAGTATCCTGATAATACTGTTGATCTTAACAACTACGGTGAGCAGCTGAAGTTTATCTCTCAGTGTACTCACGGTTTCCTGCCTGGCGAACGTCGTTATGGATTCCCTATTTTGTTCCATCGCCGCCGCCCTGCTAAACTCTCGGCTTAATTGAAAGGATAATCAAGACCATGAAAAAAATCATTGCCTCATTGTTTGCATTGACACTGGCTAGTAAGTTGATGGCTGTAAGTTACAGCGTCACTTGTTTTCCCTATATGTCAACCAACATTCTTCCAGTCACTGCTTCTGGAAGTATCAAAGTTACTGCTGTATCAGTCAACGCTTCTAGTGGTACTAATACCACTTTGTCGCTTGTTGATGCTACTACAGCAACTAACTTCGTTACGACTATTGCTGCTTACACCAATAATATTCAGTATGTGACTAACTATATCACTACGTATACTAACTTCTTTGGTGTAACAACATCGCTCACTAATGCAGCTGTGTTGACTGTTGCTAATCCTGTTGCTGCTAGTACGTACACTGCTCCTATTCGCGCCTCATTCTCTGCGCTTGCAAGCACTACGACTACTGCAACTCCGGTTAACTACTTGTTTGAGTATGGTTGCCAAGTTACTAATAGTAGTCTTGGTGCCGCTACAATTACAGTACAGTATGTACAGTAATTAAATAATAGGAGGGTAGTTCTTAGGAGCTACCCTCCTTCTTTCTTTAACTAAATATAAGACTATGATTAGAACAATTAACGTTGCTGAACGCAATATATACGCCAATGGTGCCTCACCAGTAACTCTAGCAGCAAACACAACCACCGACATAATTCCCACCCAAACTAACACCAGAGAGGAAATTGCGTATCGCTATATACAGAATGTCGGATCCAACAATTTGTATTATGCGTTTGGGCAGACAGCAAATTCCGTGAACTATCACGGTATCTTGCTACCGAATCAACAACTTGATTGTTCTAATCATCGCCTTAATGTTAGCGGTTTGTCAACCGGCGGTACTACTTGTGCTGTTACTATTCTTTATCGTAACGACATGGGCCGTAACAATATCTACAATACTTCACTTACCGCTCCATGAATAAAATCCTGCTATACTTGTTATTTACTTGCAGCTGCTATGCCGGTGGACAGGGTGGCAGGATTATTATTTCTGGTGACAGACTTAACGCAACCAAAGTTAACGCTGGCAAGATTGGTTATATCGGATATACTCGTCCAGTGTCAAATGACACAACAGTTATCAGTGGTCAGACGTTGGTGTTGAACGCTGGTGGGATTTATATCTTCACTAACCTAACAGTGAACGACGGCGGGTTTATTCAGATAACAAATCTATCTGGGACTACGCCAGCTTGGACACAGATTATTTGCACTAATTTTACTTGTGCGTCAGCAACTCCTACTTATAGGATTAACACAGATTTGTTCCCGTGGATTTCAGCTAATTCGTTAAATGTTATCTTAGATGGATTTGACGGATTTAAGACTAATCGTGTATATCCTGGGTTAAGTGTTACTACTGGTGGAAATATCTACGGCGGTACTGGTGGGCAATCTGGTGGTGGTTATTACATAAGTGGAACACAAGCAACGTATAAAAATGGATTGCCTGTTGGCGGTAATGGTTCAAAAGGATTTAACACTTCAACAGGCGATACAGCAGGTGGAGTGGGCGTAGCAGGTTGGGCAACAACACCAGCTGCACCTAGTACGATAAATGATTCAACTGGTTCTGGTGATATATTTGGTTCTGGTGGCGCAGGTGGAACTCCTGGACAATCTGCTGGATTACTTTATATGCGGGTGATCGGTACGTTAACTTCTGTTGCTAACTTTGGTATGCGTTCATCGGGACAGGCTGGTGGCGTTGGTGGCGTTGGACAATCTGTTAACGATACCGGCCCAAATAGTATCAATGTCTACGGAGGTAATGGAGGTAATGGAGGTAGAGGTGGAATCAGTGGGTCTATAATTTTGCGGTATACTACTTTATCCGGCGTGTTACCTACTTTATTAGCTGCCCTTCCTAACTCAGGAGCCGGTGGTGCTGGTGGTACTGCTAATACTGTTAATGGTAATAATACGGCGGGTAGTATTGGTACTGGTGGTGGTAGTGGAACAGTGGGATCAACTGCAATAATAACTCCTTAATATATGTCGAACTTAACATTTCAACCGGTCACGGTTAATAACTCATTCAACGCCGCTACTCTTGATCTTACTTCTGATCAGATGAATGGCATTATTCAACTGATTCAAGCATCTGGAATTACTCCGAGTATTCAGTTGAGTGCGGATAATTTGTTGTTTATCAACGTGCATAAGATGCCGGTTAATCCTGATGGAACTACTGGGTTTCAACTATACATTCGAACCACGTTGTAACGATGAAATTATTCGTAGAAGATCTCAAAACAATGATGGCTGCTGGCATTGGTATGGGTGTCCAGTATGCTACCATAGAGATGGAGATTAAGATAGTAGTAGGGATACTATCAATAATTTATCTAGTCCTGAGAATCATTAAAGCTATCAAGGACTGGGAAAAGAAAGACACTGACATATGACAAACTGGCTAAACGCAAATACAATCCAAGGCATCATTCGAGCACTGCTAACATTCGGTGCAGGTATTCTTGTTGCTAAAGGTATCAGCAACAAAGAACATCTTGATAGTGTTATCAGTACGTTGACCTCTGATGAAACCATTGGCGCGTTCACTACTGTATCCACTATCATCTGGTCTGTTTTGCATAAACAATCGACAGCCGCAGCTCCTGCTGCAAGTGGCACGATACCTGCTGCTAAATAATAGGTTACTGCTAATATGACTATAGCTGGCGGCATATTACAACTATTAGTAATACTGCTGCCAGCTATTCTGGCAGAGATAGCTCGTAGAAATGAAATCGGTGTTCTCATCAGTAAAAAGAATGAACAAATTGATAAAGCTATCGCAGCCGCTGATGTTAATACTATCACTGTTGAGCTTAATACTATGCTTGACCAGTTGCAGAGAGATAGTGGTAATACCAGCAGATCGACAGATAAAGTTTGACGGAACCAATTATGTTGTTCCTCCTGCTGTGATGCGTGACATTTTGAAACAGTTAAACAATCTAACTGTAACTAACAAAGTATATCATCCTTGACGGTTGGCTGAAAGATTAGGTTCTTGTTGTTTCTTCCCTGAATTAGTAAGCCAACTTTTTAATATGCCTGAACAATCTTATCCTCCTTATGCTGACGGTGCTTTGATAGTACCTCGGCAATTGTATCGCTGGATTGATATCAATCCGCAAGGTGGTCGTTTGCAGAGGACGATGTCATACATCACTCTGCCGGCATTTACCGCTACGAAAGCTTGGGCAGGAGTAACTGAGATTGTTGCTTCGTTTAACTTTGAGTGTCCTAACAATTTCTCGTTGCGTAATGTTACTGGACTTCCTGTTAATGCTGTAGGTACTGTTCTTACTTCTTATCCTACTTCTCCTAACTATACTCTTTGTATCTCATATCGCGTCGGTACTAAGTTGACTAGGTATATGATTTGGAGTGGTGATGGCACTGTACTTCCAGGTTCTGTGGTATATACTGGGCAGCCGATCTTGAAGAATTGCCGGTTCGAGATCTGGAATACTAGCAAAGGGTTAGCTACAGAATCCACTACTTACAATTTTTATACCTCTGTTCGCGGTAAGTATGACTACCGATATGGTAGTGATGCTGCGCTAGTTGCTAATGATGGACAGGTTACTAATTTTGCTTCTTCTTCATCATTTAATAATTTGATAACGGATGGTACTACTTCATCAAATCCTTTTTTCTTTGTAACTTGTGTTCCTGGAACTTTACATTATTATTACCAAGGAAATAGTACACAATTACAATATAGCGCACCATCTTCAACCATTTTAACTAGCTCAGGATCATTTACACCGTATTCGGCGGATTTGGCGGTTTATCCTGCTGTGCCTAACGGCACATTAATGACAACTGCTATTTATACATCTATCCCATTACCATTAACTTTTCCCACCAACTCGGTGTCAGTAACTAATTAACAATATGGCAATTCAATCTACCGACTTAATCACAGGCTTTGACGCTACCAGTTCATCCAGTATTTCTGGTGCTCTTTTGACTCAAATGGTCAATGCCGCAACACTTAATGTTGATCGCGGCTTGATTATTGAGACCACTGATAATTCTGATGGTTCTCCTAATACACCGAATCCGTCTACTAATTCTGCATGGAAGCGGTATATCTGGCTTCGTAATGCCTATGGTTCTACTGGTGTAGTTCCTTACATATGGGTTGATGGCGTTGTTAATACTGGATCCACACTTCAGTGGCAAAGTATTGCACAATCTTCTATTGGATCTAACACTATCACTTCATCGATGATTCAAGCTAATGCTGTGTCTAGTGATAAAGTGTTGTCATTGGATGCCGCTAAGTTGACTGGCACTATAGCTTCTTCTGTTGTTTCTAATACTGGTGTTGTATATTCTAGTTCTACTATTTCTGGTGGTGATCTTGTTAATAGTTCTGGCAGCCCCAGTACTTATGCTTCTCCTCAGATTGCTCCGTTGGCTGTGACTACCGGTAAGATTGCTTCTGGTACTATTTTGGCATCAAACCTAGCTACAGCAATTTCTGGTAATGCTTCTTCTGGTGGTGTAGACTCTAGCCGTGTAAGAGGTTCAAGTACTAATTTGCAGTTGCTGACTAGTAATGGAGATTATACTTGTGCTTGGGCTACTCCTAAAGCTGTCACTACGTTAGCCGATCCTGTCGATGCTAGTAAAGATGGTTACGCGGTTGTCATAAATTCGGGCGTAGCTAAAACTTTTACTTACGCAGCATTTCCTAATGTAGTTAAATATGTTGCCTTTACTAGCAATGCTATGGCTACTGTAGGACTTTCTCAAGCAGTTCCCTCCGGTACTCAAAGCAAATATCTTGATAGTTCTACTACGCCAACTTATTTAGGGTCTAATAGACCTACTGGTTGGAATACTGCTCTTTATTATCCTTATGATATTTCATATACACCTAAAGTAACTACATCCACAATAATTGTTAAAGGTGTATTTAATCTTTCTCTTTCTACCAGCAATGGTACAGGTAACTATCCTGTTGCAATAGCACTTTGGTATATCGGATATACTTTAATTGGTGTTTGTTCCGGTGTAATTAACTATAGTGGAGTAGGGGTGTCAAGTGTAGTTCCTTTTGAGTTTAAGATTGCTAATACTACTGGAACTACGCTTAATTTGCAATTTAATTTATATTCAAACGCTAATAATGTAGGCATAGGAATTAACTGTTTTTATATATCGACACCAGCAAGAGTTAAAGGAATGTATGTTACTGATAGTAACACTACTGCCAATATTGATGCCAACACCGTTTTAAGTTCAAATAGTGGAACTAATGGAAATATTGCAACCAATATGTCCTCTGGTTACGAAATCATAGAATACGTTTAATATGAGCGTTCAGAACATTCTAGCATTGACTAGCGTAAAGATGGGCTTGAACCCATCTGATGCAGGACAGCGTAATGTTCTGTTACGCTTTCTTAACGAGGCTGCATATGAATTGTATATGCAGTCTGATATGGCTGGCTCGTTGATGGAACAAGTGTTCAAGATCAACGGCGATCAGACCATAGCTTTGCCTAATTATGTAGGTGAACTTCGCGCTGTTCGTGAGTACAACTCTATGATCCCTTGGAGTATTAACCAGTTGCGGCCGCGTTACAATCAAAGTAACTGGACTGACTTCTGGCGTAACTTCAGGCTCAAGAATAGAGCACCGTTGATGGCTTCTATTACCAACGAATCTTTGATTAACATCACTGTTCCTTCGGTAGAATCTACTCCTATCACGGTATCAATTTCTGGCAGGACGGCTATTGCAAACCAAATAACCGAGACTGTTACTGTCAATGCGACATCAGTTTCCACAACTAATCAGTTCTTGGATGTAGTAGCCGTCTCCAAATCTCAAATAACTAACTATGATGTAACCTTAGCCGATGTTGACAACAAGCTACTGACCATCATTCCGAACAATGAATTGCAAGCTTGGTATCAAATCGTGGATGTTAGCACGATGCCTTGGTTGACTTCAAGTAGTTCTACCCTTGATCACTACGTTGAAATCCTGTACAAGAAAGCTCTGCCGTATCTGAGTGATGATGGTGATGAATTCCCTGCTCAAGGGTATGATCCTATCGTTAGCAATAAGATGATGCAGATATGGGCTACTGAAGAAGGGAAAGCGGATGTAGCACTAGCTTATGATCAGCTCACCTCAAGATCCCTTGCTCGCAAACATGAAGAAGCCAATAGAGCTACACAAGATAAAATCTCACTTGTTGTCAATACTCACGATACTCTTAATCCACGTATTCGCCCTCGTCGTCCAGGACGTTACGGAGGGTATGGAGCCACCACCCGTTATGGAGCTTTCTGATGAGTGAATATAACCAGACATCATTCTTGGGTGGGATGAATTTGCTGTCCGATGATACTCGGCTGCAACCCACACAGTACAGATTAGGCTTTAATCTAAGGAATCGTTATGACATATTGGATGAAGTCCCTAACTCTACGTTAGATACCAGCTTGCCTGCTGGTAATATTCAAGAGATAGTTACATTCGGTAACTATCTTATTGCGTTTGTTTCTGGCGCAGCTTACTATCGTTTGTACAGTTCTGAGGGATGGCAACAGATCTTTGGGTTTAAGATGGACTCTGGTGCTTATCGTTACTGGACTTGTTCTGTGCCGTTAGCTACTACGAATTACGTACGAGTATCAAGTCCAACTAATGTTAGTGACGGTGTTCCTACTGGGTCTATTTCTGTTGGTAATAGTAGTACTGCTGTTACTGGAGCTGGTACTTTTTTTACAACTCAGGTAGCAGCAGGAACCACTTTGACTAAAATTGATGGTACTTATATAGGTACTGTAGCTTCTATTACATATGATACCAATCTTACTTTAGTAAATAATAATACTGCTGGAGCTTTAAGTAATGTAGGGTATCGCATATTAAATACTCAGATTGATGCGAGAAGTAATGCGCATCAATTATCTATTTTATCGGGAGCAGCTGGCGGTAATTTACCAGGGTTGTTGGTTCAAGACAATATCAATCAGCCACAGTTCATTTACTTGGACAACAGAGGTTATCCTGTTGTTCGTGTAACACAGACATACTCTCAGTGGAATGTTGTGTATAATATAGCCACTGGCGCAATGACTACCGACAGCAGGGAATATGTTCCTGTCGGTAATACCATGTCTTTTGTAGATGGTATTTTGTATATTGCATCTCAAGATGGTTCTACTATTTACCGCTCCGTGTCAGGGCGGCCACTTGACTTTGTAATTAACGTACAGATTAACGGCAGTAAAGGAGGCGATGCAACTACTACTTCTTATAGCGTGGGATCGGGTAACATTTCATGCTTACGTGGCATGGCTGATGGTTCGTTATTCGTGGCGTCAGGTAACTCTAATTTCTCTGTAAGCAAGAACTATGGCAACAACTGTCCGTTGATGTTTGGTGAATTCTTATTCATCAGGAAGTTCTTGTTTGAAGCTACTTGTCTCAATGATCGTTGTATCATAGATTCGTTAGGTGATACACGATTCATTGACTTGACCGGTGTACGTTCATTCAATTCAATCAATCAGTTGATGAACGAAGGACGTAACTCTCAGTTCACGGCTTCAGTTCAATTAGCTTTCAAAGGAGTAGTTCAAGATACGGCAGCTGCCATCTATTATGATAACTACGAATATTATGCAGTTAATACAATCTTTGGACCTGCTATTCTTGTTTATGATACTATCTCTCAGTGCTGGTCTTCTTTTGATACTACTCAAACTAACGGTAAAAAGATTAAACAGTTCGCGAAAATAGAGTTAGGGGTTCAACGGTTATTTGCTATTACAGAAGATAATCAACTATATACTCTATATGCAGGATCTACATACACTACAGCTATTTTGCTTACTGGCAGCGTTAATGCTAGTGTTGTTCAAGGTGAACAGAATGTAAGATTGAATAACGCCCGTTCTGAAATTAAACCATTGGAGTTCAGGTGTATCTTGAATAAGATTACTCAGAATAGCACTCTCAGCTTGACTCCTCTGATAGACAACAGAGTATCTAGTAATGTCCCTACG